>Ga0256833_1000899_pt1 | contig 22507 bp, 20 predicted proteins | sample 356284metaG_FD_190535 | JGI IMG/M metagenome (GOLD analysis project Ga0256833, IMG submission 190535) | Hydrothermal vent microbial communities from Mid Atlantic Ridge, Atlantic Ocean - 356-284 | ecosystem: Environmental > Aquatic > Marine > Hydrothermal vents | place: Atlantic Ocean: Mid... | reverse complement strand
ATCCGTGGCTGGGGATTCCGGTGCAGTGGGGAGATATCTCGGGGGTCGGCGCCACCGTCGAGCTGCAGAACGCCGGTGTCCGGGCCGAGGCCTCCCAGGGGACCCATTTTTTCCAGAACATCACCTCCCTGGGGATTCCCTATCTGATGGTGACCGATCAGGCCGCCGAAGAGGGACGCGGCGAGGAATTCATTGACTGGAACTGGTTGCTGGGACTGGAAATTGTCCGGCAGGAGCAGTATATTACCCATGTCGTGGCTGAAGAACCCTGGACCCTGAAGGTGGACGGCCACACCTCGGAGGGGGTGCTGTTTCCGGCTGACGGCGACACGCCCACGTTGCCTGAAGATCAATCATGATAACCGGCCGTCCGGCCATGGAGCAGGGAACACAGATGGAAGAGATCATCTCCCGGATCATGCAGAGGGATCCGGAACAGAAAGAGTTTCACCAGGCCGTGCACGAGGTGCTTGAGACCGTACGTCCGGTGCTGGACCGCAACCCGGAATATCGGCAGCAGGCGGTCCTGGAGCGGATCACCGAGCCGGAGCGGGTCATCATGTTCCGGGTTCCCTGGATGGACGACCAGGGGCAGGTCCATGTCAACCGCGGCTTCCGGGTGGAGATGAACTCCGCCATCGGGCCCTACAAGGGCGGCCTGCGATTCCACCCGTCGGTGACCCTTTCCATTGTCAAGTTCCTGGCCTTTGAGCAGGTCTTCAAGAACTCGCTCACCACCCTGCACATGGGTGGCGGCAAGGGGGGCAGCGACTTCAACCCCAAGGGCCGGACCGATGGTGAGGTGATGCGGTTCTGCCAGTCGTTCATGGCCGAGCTCTTCCGGCATATCGGCCCGGACACCGATGTGCCGGCCGGTGATATCGGGGTCGGCGCCCGGGAGATCGGCTATCTGTTCGGTATGTACAAGAAGCTGCGCAACGAGTTCACCGGCGTGCTCACCGGCAAGAGCCTGGCCTGGGGCGGCAGCCTGATCCGGCCGGAGGCCACCGGGTATGGCGTGGTCTACTTTGCCTCCGAGATGCTCTCCCTTCGCGGCGAGACCCTGGAGGGCAGGACCTGCCTGGTCTCGGGCGCCGGCAACGTGGCCCAGCATACGGTGGAAAAGATCCTGCAGCTCGGCGGCCGGGTGGTGACCCTGTCCGATTCCTCGGGCTATATCTTTGACGAGGCAGGCATTGACCAGGACAAGCTGGAGTATGTCAAGCAGCTCAAGAACGTGCGCCGGGGGCGGATCCGGGAGTACTGCGATGTCCATGGCGATGCGGTCTACGTGGAGGTCGATCCTGCCCTGGACTACAATCCCCTCTGGGCACACAAGGCGGACTGCGCCTTTCCATGCGCCACGGAAAACGAGATCAATGGTCGCGATGCGGCCAACCTGGTGGCGGGCGGTGTCCGTCTGGTCTGCGAGGGTGCCAACATGCCGTGTACGCCCGAGGCCGTGGATATCTTTCTCGACAGCGGCCTGCTCTACGGGCCCGGCAAGGCCGCCAATGCCGGCGGTGTGGCGGTCTCCGGCCTGGAGATGGCCCAGAACTCCATGCGCCTCAGCTGGCCGGCAGAGGAGGTGGATGCCCGCCTCAAGCAGATCATGAAGTCCATTCACCATACCTGTGTCGATGCCGCCGCAGCCTATGGCTCGGAGGGCAATTACATGGCGGGTGCCAATATCGCCGGTTTTGTCAAGGTGGTCAATGCCATGCTTGACCAGGGACTGATCTGAGGGGAAAGTAACTGATCACAGGGTATGCAAGGTCACGATTTCAAAACCATATTTTTGTAAGCGGTTTCAGGTGCCGCAGGTTCGTACGGTCGCTCCTGACCGCTATAGCCTACTATGCGGTCAGGAGCGACCGTGCGAAGATGCGGTACCTGTGACCGCTTACGAGGGGAAAGGGTATCTTGCGTCACGAACCGGAGAAGATGACAGATCCTGCCGCACAGGGGGGCACAGAGGGCATAGGCGCTGAACTGGAGCAGTATTTTGTCGATATCTCCACCGGCTGTCCCTATGGCCTGCCGCAGATGGCCGTCTACCACCAGGCCATGTTCACGGCCCTGGACAGCGGGACCATGGGCAGGTTCCTTGCCAATGGCTTCCGGCGCAACGGCAACTGCATGTACAATATGCGCTGTCCGGACTGCCGCGGCTGCGTGCCCATCCGGCTGCGGCCGGATCGTTTCCGGCCCAACCGCAACCAGCGGCGGGTCTGGAAGAAGAACAGCGACCTCTCGGTCGGCGTCGCGCCCCTGACCATGACCGACGAGAACCTGGACCTGCTGGATCGTTTTCTGAAGACCCGCTTTCCCGACTCCAGAAGCGACGCGCAGAGCTACTATTCGGGTTTTTTCGTCACCAGTATCAGCCACTGTTTCGAGATCCGCTACCGGGTCGGGGAGCGGCTGGTGGGGGTCGCCGTGGTCGACGGTTCCCGGCACTGGCTCAACGCGGTCTACTTCTATTTTGATCCCGACCAGGGCCGGCGCAGCCCCGGCACCATGAACATTCTCTACCTGATCAGTTTCTGCAGGAGCCATGGCATAGACTTTCTCTACCTGGGCTACTGGATCGACGAGGTTCGGGCCATGCGCTACAAGTCGGCCTTCCGGCCCCATGAGCTCTTCATCGATGGACACTGGCGGCAACAGGACTGAGCGGTCACCCGGAATCCTGCTCCCGGCCCTGGCCGTGACGGCGAGCCTGGTCCTGCCACTGGCCGGCGCCCTTGTCGACGGTCAGCCCGCTGCCCGGTTCCTCGAATTCCCGCCCCTGACCAGATATGTCCGGCATGCCCCTTTTTCGCCGTTGCTCTACAGTGGCGGCCTGGTGCTCTTTGCCGCTCTTCTCCTGCCCTATGTCCTGCTCCCTGGCCGAGGGCCCGTGGTGGTCCGGTCAGGACGCGCGCCCGGCTCCATGCCCTGGTGGGGCCGGGCCGGGCTGGTTCTCTGCCTGGCCACCTGGATCTGCGCCTGGAACCGGTTTGCCTGGTTCCGTCCCCTGCAGGCCTACACCTTCACCCCGCTCTGGCTCGGCTATATCCTCATTGTCGCCGGCTGGACCAGGGCCCGTGGCGGCGTAGCCCTTCACAGGGTTGGCAACTATGCGGTTTCAGTACCTCAGAGCTGTGAGCGCATACGTGGCGGCATCTGGCCCGCAGGGGGACAGGGATGGCGTTTTCTGCTGCTCTTCCCGGTGAGCAGCCTCTTCTGGTGGTACTTTGAATACCTGAACCGTTTTGTGCAGAACTGGTACTACCTGGGGATCGACGACTTTTCCGCTGCAGCCTATGTCATCCATGCCTCGCTCTGCTTTTCCACGGTCCTGCCGGCCGTGGCCGTGACCATCGGCCTGCTCGACACCGTGCCCCGGCTGCACGATCCCCTCTGCCGGGGCCCGGCTCTCGTGGTCCACCCGCCCCGGGCCGCCGGTCTTGCCCTGCTGGTTCTCGCCCTTGCCGGCCTGGCCGGCATCGCCGTCTATCCGGATCTTCTCTTTCCCCTGGTCTGGGTGGCGCCGTTTCTGGTCCTGGTCGCCCTGCAGGTGGTGGCGGGCCGTCCCACGGTCTTTGCCGGACTGGCCAAAGGTGACTGGCGTCCTGTGCTCCTGCCGCCCCTGGCCGCCCTGATCTGCGGCCTGTTCTGGGAGATGTGGAACTGGCAGAGTCTTGCCCGCTGGCACTATTCCATCCCCTATGTCGACGGGCCCCGCCTTTTTGCCATGCCGCTGCCCGGATACATGGGCTACCTGCCCTTTGGCCTGGAGTGTTACGCCATTATCCGGCTCCTTGGCCAGGATCCCCTGACGACCTGTCGGCTCCGGTCTTGACGTGTTCCTACCTTGTGGTGTATTGATTGCCGAAGACGTAACAGTTCGCCGCTGTCGGCAACTACCTGAACATACCAATATTTCTACAAATTTTTTTTCACAGGGTGACAGTGATGAGGAAAACCAGGGGCCTGAGCTGTTTGCTGGCATGTCTTTTTTTTATTCCGGTCCTGGTGGCGGCCATGGCCGGACCTGCCTCCGGCGCCGGCACACGGGACACGGGGAAACAGCGGTTCGTCGACAACAGGGACGGAACCGTGACCGATACCAGCACCGGTCTCATGTGGGCCGCCAGTGACAACGGCGCCGATATCCAGTGGTGGGATGCTGACCGCTATTGCCGGGAATACCGGGGCGGCGGCTACACGGACTGGCGCCTGCCCACCCCCGACGAGCTGGCCGGCCTCTATGATCCGGTCCGCAAAGAGCAGGGCGGCCTGGGGATCGTCTCTGCAATCAGGCTTACGGAGCGGTGTCCCTGGTCCTCGACCACGAACCTGAATGCCGCGGTCTGTTTCAGCTTTGCCACCGGCAGGCAGTCGTGGGCCCGCCGCAACGATAGCTACGAGCTCCGGGTCCTGCCGGTCAGGGGGCCGGAGGCCGCTCCGCGACGGGATCGTCGCTAGCGCCGGTCCTTTCGCGGCCACCGGCCCCAGTTCCCGGTCAGCCGTGCTGAACGGCTATTGGCCGGGAGTCACCCGGTAGTCGTCAAAGTAGACCACGCTGTCCGCCTTGGTCCACAGCCCCACCCGGCCCGAGACCGGCGCCGGCAGCCGGGTGGAAAGGAAGTGGTGGCCGTTGACAAATCCCTTGATCTGGTTGCCGTCCACGCTCAGGGTCAGGGTGTGCCATTTGCGGCTGGGGGTGTTGACGTTGCGCACCCAGCTCACCGAGCTGCGGCGCCCGGATTTGTAGCGCCACAGCACCAGGTTGTTCTCCAGCGGGTTGGCGCGCAGGGCGTAATAATCGCCATTGGGCTTCAGGTCAAAGAGTATGCCCGCGCCCTGGTCGATTCTGCCGGCAATGGCCTTGAAGCGGACCGTGATCCTGCCACTGGTGAAGTTGTCGATCCTGCCGGCCACGGCAAACGGATAGTAGGCATAGGCAGTGACATTGTCGAGAAACTCGGCATACCGCCTGCCATACAGGGCGCGTGCCTTGTCGGCCAGGCCGGCAGAGGCCACGCCCTGTTTCCACTTGCTGCCGTCCACCACCAGTACCGTGTTGTCGCCATCCCGGCCGATGACCCAGTTGCCCACCACCGCGGTAAAGCTCTTGGGAGGCGCTCCCACGGTCTCGCCGGAAAAGTCGAACAGGATCGACCCGTCCCGTACATGTTCCGCCGCCATGACCGTGGCCGGGGTCAGTGATGTGGTCCATTCCACGAGACCGGTGTGAACCGACAGGCCCATGACCAGGGCCGTGATGCAGAGTTTTCCCTTTTTCATGTTCTTTCTCCCTTGATTGCAAAATGTAACAGTTCGCCGTCATCGGCAATCACCTCGAATTACCGGTGCGTTTGGTAAAAGTTCAGCAGCATGCCATGGAGACCGGCGGCCAGGCAGAGCAGGGGGATGACAAGATAGAACCACCAGCCGGTGGGTCCGGCATCGGCAACCAGTGGATAGCCGGGATACGCGGGAACAGGTTCGGCACGGACCGTGATCCCGGCCAGCCTGTAGATGATCGGCAGGATCTCTTCGGCGCTGTTGGAATAACTCTGATCGTGGCGCCCCTCGTACGTGTATTCGATCAGGCCGTACTTCGGGTCTTCTGATGCCCCGAACAGGCCCGTGGCGCCGGTGGCGGCATAGCGTACCACCAGGTGCGGCACGGCGCGGCGGAGCCTGGCCAGGATGCCGTGTTCAAGATCAAGGAGACGGCTGTCCCGGCGATCGAGGTGGATGGTCATGGTCAGGGTTCCCTCCAGGTGGCGCAGGGCACGACTGTCGGCGGGATTGAGGGAGTGACGCCGGTTTTCGCTCAGATCCAGGGCAGAGGATGTCTGCAGTACGCCCGCCAGCAGGCTGGCCAGTATCCCGACAAGCACCAGGGACGCGCCAAGCCTGGAGAGCGTGGTTCGGCCCGGCCGCAGCCAGAACGTGGTGAGGAGAAAGAAGAACAGGGCCAGGCCGAGCAGGGCGGCGACGTGGGATGTGGCCAGGAGACCGGTCTCGAACCGGTGCAGCATGGAGGTGAGCGAGAAGCTGCCGAGCAGGGCCATGGTCCCGCCCTGACCGCTCACCGCGAAGTCGAGGACCCAGGAACCCAGGGTGACCGCCAGGCTGATCATGGCCGCCGTGGGCAGGGAGTCGCTGATTGCGGCCGCGAACATGGCAATGGTGACCACGACCAGGGAATAGAGGCCATGGCCGGCGAAGAGCAGGGCGGTCTCGGGCAGATGGAGATGGCCGCCCATCTTGTGCCAGAACAGCAGGACCAGGCCCGCCGGCAGCAGGGTGAGGAGCCAGAGCAGTCCCATGGCGGCCAGCTTGATGGCGCACAGGGAGAGGGGTGACAGGGGGAGCTGCAGCAGCAGCTTGAGAGCGCCACTCTCCTTGTCCAGGCCGATGAGCCGGATGGCGACAAAGGGGAGCAGCAGGGTTTCGCCGAGATAGTAGGCGCCAAAGGTGGGCACCAGGATCCCGTCCAGGGGATTCATGCCGGCCGCCAGTTCGGGAAAGGAAAGGGCGGTCCGGCTGGCCTGGCTGTAGAGGGCCACGGCCTGGATGAAGCTGTATCCCACCAGGATCGAGACAATGGCGAGCAGGAGCCAGAGGGCCGGCGACAGCAGCAGGCTGCGCAGCTCCTGGCCGAGCAGGTAGCGGGCGATGCGCGCCCGCGATGGTCCCTCAGGTAAGGGCAAGAAACACCTCCTCCAGTGTGGCGTCCGGTGCCAGACCCGCCTGGCGGGCCAGGGTCTCCAGGGTGCCGATACCCAGCAGCCTCCCCTGGTCGAGGAGGAGGAAACGGTCACAGATCTTCTCAGCCTCGCTCAACTGGTGGATGGAGAGGATCATGGTCCGCCGGGCCACATGGCGGCGCAGGAGGTCCATGACCGACAGGGCCTGCCTGAGGTCGAAGCCGTCAAAGGGTTCGTCGAGCATCAGCAGGGGCTGCCTGCTGAGCAGGGCAATGGCCAGGAGCACCCGCCGCCGGTATCCCTTGGAAAGCGTCTGCAGCGGTTTGGCCAGGATCGCGTCCAGGGCCAGGCCGGTGATCAGTTCATCGAGTTCCGCCGTCGCCGCGCCGTGGACGTGGCGGAAAAAGGAAAGCGTGGTGGCGACCCGCTGCCGGGCAAAGGGGAGGATGTTGTCCGGCTGATACCAGAGGATGCGGCGCCGTTCTTCAGGCCCGAGTTCCCTGCCGTGCCGGCAGACGGTGCCGGATTCCACCGGACAGAGACCGGTGATGCTCTCAAGCAGGGTGGTCTTGCCGGCACCGTTGGGGCCGATGAGCCCCAGGATCTCGCCGGGGATCACGCTGAAGGTGATGTCCGACAGTACCCGGCTGCCACCGAACCGCTTGCTCAGTCCGCGGACGCTCAGCTCCCCGTCTCTCGAGCCTCCGGTCTCGATGGTCATTTGCTCCCGCTCTCCTGGCCCTTTCCGGCCACCGCCCCCTGGCGCTCCGCAGCCAGCTCCGCGGCCCGGAAGAGAAACCAGACCGCCCCCGGAACATTGGTCCTGCAGATCTCGGGAACCACCTGGATGAATTCGGCCTCGCCGTAGGTGTATCGCCTGTCATGGACCTCTATATTGAGGGCCGCGATGCCTTCTGTCTGGTAGTAACAGTCCCGCGCCACGCCGCTGCCGACGCTGGTGCCGTTGTAGTTCTGGGCCGCGGTGTAGCCGGTGATGGACCGGTCCGCACTGCCATAGCGGTTGAGGATGGCGGCGATCTTTTCGGCAATGGCATGGAAGACCTCGTAATCACTCCTGCCGTCCCGTCCGCCCAGGATGTCGCGGTTCACCTTTGCCTCGGTGGAATAGGCATAGGGATAGAGAACCTGGGTGGAGCCGGCATGGTAGTCGATGAGAGCGATGACGTTCCTGCCGGCAATGAGCCGTTCCATGGCGTCCGATTCCGGTTCGGAGATGGAGCCGGGACCACGGTACATGCGGGAGCCCGGGGACCGGCTGCGGATGAACAGGTGTTTCTGGTTCTCGGTCACATCCCACTTGTACTGGAAATTCCGGTTGATGTCCGTGCCATAGGCATCCTGGAGGTAGCCTTCTTTTCTTGCCCTGTCCAGGCTCACCCGATCCGCATCGTCACTGGACCATTGCTCTTTCCATACCCGGCGCCGGCCCGAGGCGCAGACAACACGGGCCGGGTCCTGCGAGCCGTAGATGGCATCAAACATCCCGGCCGAGGCAACGTTGAGTGCGGGCTCAAACAGGTGAACCTCCGTGCCGTCCGTGCTTTCACAGACCATGACCGATTCCTCCTCCACCTCGCCGCCGGAGGCGGTATCGTCATAATCGGCCAGAAAACAGTGTTCCGCCCCGGCAGGGGGCGCGGGGTAGGGGATCCCGTCCTGCCGGTAACAGATCTCCTCCTGCGGGTTCAGGGCCAGTTTTCTCCGGTTGGGCCGCCAGCCGGCACCGTAATAGGACATCTTGCCCTCCGGTGTCTGGCTGTAGTCGTAGCCCTCGGGATTGTAGACCGGGATGATGATAACCTGGAGCCGTTTGAGCAGATCCCTGATGCTTGCCGGACCGGCGATGATTTCCCCGGTGCCTGCTGCCGCTCCACCGGCTTTGCTGATGATCAGCTCTCCCCGGGCGTCCCGGGGCGGGGCGTCATTGTCCTTGTTGTCAAGCAGGTATTCGGCGATACCGATGCAGACCTCTGGCGTGGCCCATTCATTGCCGTGGATGGCCCCGGTGATGATGACCGTGGGCTTGCCGCTGTCGTCCTCCCATGAGGCGTTTTCGGTGATCAGGATGGCGGTGATCGGCCGGGGCGGTGTGCCGTCGGTGCCGCTGGTGGCGCCGATGGAGCGGACCACGGCGAAACCGGAGGAGCTGTCGGCGAGATCCCCCAGGTAGCGGCGGATCATGGCGCTGCTCTTCATGCCCAGGAGCGGACTCTCGCACCAGGTGGCCAGGACGTTGCCGGCAGCGAGGCAGCAGAGGATGATGGCGATGCCGAGCTGTTTCATCGTCCGGTCCTCTCCATGGCGGTGATCCGGTTTCGCAGACGTGTGACCAGAGCGGCATCGGCCCGGTCGGGGTTGGCTGCCAGGTAGCGGTCATAGTCTTTGAGCAGGGCCAGCAGGTCAGGATTGTGCGGGTTCCTGATACCGCTGATGATATACTCCTTTTCCCGACCATAGTCACCATAGAGGATGGCGCGGTAATAGGGCAGGGCGTCTTTCTCGAACATCCTGAAGAATCCCAGTGCCATGGTGCGGATGACATCGACCTCCGCCTGGCGGGAATAGTCGATGTTGCCCCTGTCTGCAAAGGCAACATCAAAGACCCGGCCAAGGAACTGTTTTTTGGCAAGGGACCGGGCCAGGCTGATGCCGGCCCAGACAGTGGCGGGGTTGTGCGAGGCAAAACAACGTTTCAGGCCGATGTCCGTGGCCGCGGGATACTGCCGGGCAATGGGGAGCACCTCGTGGCATCTGGTAAAATATTCAATCAGCATGGGGACATAGATTGTTGGCCTGCTGTCGGCCTGCTCGATGAGGTAGTTCATGACCTCATGACTGGCAAACTCGTTTTTGTGGGGATGGGGACCATACTTTTTCACCAGCTTGAGGAGCTCGTCGGTCGGCGGGCCGGCCGAGAGTTTTTTCAGATCTTTCTTCGATGAGACCTCCTGCAGGCTGGCCTCTGCTCCCCAGCGGACGCAGAATATATCCCCTTCACCCAGGTCCTCACAGGCGTTCTCCCGGATAAGTTCCCTCAGGGCGTCCTCGGCCCGGCAATCGTCGAATTTTCTCAACCTGCGTGCGATGCGGTATTTTTTCCGGACCACGGACTCTCCGCTGCCCGGCCGCATCGTTTTTTCCGGCGCTGTCTTCAGTTCTTCGAGCTCGCGGAGCAGGGCCAGGAGTTCCGGTTCCTCGGCCATGGAACAGGAGCGTCTGTCCCGGCCGCCGGGACGTTCCGTTTCCCCGGTCGTGGGCAGCGATCTGGCCGGTGTGGCGGACTCATCGGCCTCCTTTTTGCCGGCACAGGCCCCATCCTGGTTCCACTGGCCACATTCATCGGCCGGGACGTTGCCGGGCCCCAGGAGGAGTGCGGCACAGAGGAAAAGAACGGCCAGGATTTGCTTCACGGCATATCTCCTTGAAGTCTGTTGCAACAGTCGGTACTATCAACGCTTTTCAGAAGCCGGTAGTCTTGGTGCCGCTTCTGGCGGCGAGATGAAGCGGGGTGTGAACCGGTTATGGCCGAGGCGTGATAACCGTATCCAACTATGATGGTTTATCAGGTTAAATGGTTGCGGTCAATGCTCTGCTCTATTTTGATGGAGGGAAAGGATCAGTTATCATGCAGGGTGTGCCAGCGGCCGGGGAGGGAACCGGCCGCTGACACTGGGGAGGAGGAAGGTATCCGGGAGGCAGCGGAGATTACCAGTCGCAGCCCATGGCCATGGGACCGTAGGCGTTGCCGGTGGGGCCGTAACCATGGCCGCCACCATGGTTGTGCCAGCTGCAGTACTGGGGGCCCCAGCCCATGGCACCGTAGTAGGGGCTGCCGATGGCCTGGCTGATCTCCCGGTTCACCTGCATCCGGAGCTGCCAGTACTGCTGTTCCAGGTTGAAGAGCTCGTTGCGCAGGGCATTGGCCTGGCCGAGGGTGGTATTGGTGTCTGCCAGGGCGGTGCGGATTTCCCCTGCCTTGGCCTGCAGGGCAGCCTCCTGGGCGGCGAGTTGCTTCTGGTACCTGGCCTCGATCTCCCGGGCCTGCTTCTGCTGATCCGCGGTGAGGGTGGTGGCCGGAGCACCCGTCATGTGGCCTGTCATCATCTGTCCGTGCATCCAGGCAAATCCCTGAGTGGCGGCAAAGGTGAGGGCGATGGCGAGGGCAGCGATCAGTATGGTTCCTTTCTTCATGGTATACTCCTTGGCTGGTGGTGTTTGTTGTTTTCTCTGAGCCGACAGGGTCCTGTCTCTGTCCAGCCTGGATAAAGCATGGTTCGGGCCAGGGAGTGGTCATGAAGTCACTTTTTCCTGTATCTCCCCGGGAAGAGGGCAAAAAATTTTTTGTTCTGTTGCGGCTGCGGCTGGCAACATTGCCCTGGTGCCCATTTTCAGGACAGCGGCGGCACCTCAACAGTTGGCCCATTGTCCGCTTTTCGGACAGCAGTGAATCCGGCATCCCGCACCTGAGCCCTGATTTTCTGTAATTGTTCACCGCTATCGGCAATCATCTGAACATAGTGCTCCTTTTACGATTTTCTGACAAACCCCTTGCCCCCTATCCCATTATCCAGTAAGCGTAAGGCGCCATGGGGGAGAGGAACTGAACGTATGCGGATTGTTGTCGATATCTCGGTGATCGGCCTGGCCAGACTCTATGAGACGGCCCGGACCGGCATATACCGGGTGATCAGCAGCCTGGTGCCGGAACTGCTGGCCATGGAGGAACTCGACCTGCGGGTGACCTCGCTCTCGTCCACCGAGATCAACCGGCTGACGCGGGAAGCCGTGTACGGCATGGGGTATGGAGATCGTTTTACGGGGACCAACCGCCTGGAAGAGCAACTCTATGACCTGGCCCTGCGCCTGGCTCCGGTGGATCCGCTCAAGATCGGCCGCCGCGGCGTGGCCAGGATGTTTCGCCGCCGCCGTATCGAAGAGGTGGCCGCGGAGGCGGATATCTTCCATTCCACCTTTGCGCCGCTGCCGCTCTTCAGACGGCGGCCGCTCTGCTTCATGACCATCTACGATATCATCCCGGTCCTGCATCCCGAGTACTTCTGGCAGGATTTTGATCGTGATTTCAAAAAGATTCTCTCTGCAATCCGGGTGGAGGAAGACTGGGTCCTCACCATCTCCCGCTCCTCGCGCAACGATATCTGCGATTACCTGGACATGGATCCGGAGCGCGTTTTCATTGCCTATCCGGCCGCCTCGCCGGCCCTCTATCATCCCGGGGCCGGCCGGGATGGAGTGCAGGCGGTGCTGACACGCTACGGTATTCCCTGCCCCGGCTATTTTCTCTCCCTGGCCACCCTGGAGTATCGCAAGAATCTGCAGGCCACGGTCGCCGCGTTCAGAAAACTGCTGGCCGAGCCGGGCCAGGGTGATCATTACCTGGTTCTGGTGGGGACCAGGGGCTGGAAGATCGATCGTTTGCTCGACGAGATCCTGCAGGACCCCGGGCTCAGGGACCGGATCATCCTCACCGGTTATGTGGCGGATGCGGATCTCGCCGCCCTCTATGGCGGCGCTCTCGCCTTTGTCTACCCCTCCCTGTACGAGGGTTTCGGCCTGCCGCCGCTGGAGGCCATGCAGTGCGGTCTGCCGGTGATCACCTCCAATACCAGCTCCCTGCCCGAGGTGGTGGGCGATGCCGGGATCATGGTCGACCCGCAGGACAGTGACGCCCTGGCCGGGGCCATGCTCAGGCTCTGTGACGATTCCGGCCTGCGGCAGGGGATGCGTGAACGGGGCCTCGCCCGGGCAGCCCGGTTCTCCTGGTCCCGCTGTGCCCGGCAGACCGTGGCCGCCTACGAGGCCGCCATGGCCGCGGGCCGCTGAGGTGCGCGGTGCGGGTTCTCTTTGATCATTCGGTTTTCTCCCTGCAGGAGCACGGCGGTATCTCGCGCTACTTCTGTGAACTCGCGGCCGGGCTGGCCGGATCGGAGGGGATCGACCCCTGCATCGTTGCGCCCCTCCATGTCTCCCGTCTCCTGCGCCGGACCTCGCTGCCGGTACGCGGATGGTACATGCCCCGCATCGCCCGTACCCACCGGTTGCGGCAGATGGCCAACAACCTCCTGTCGCCATTCCTGTGCCGGGGCTTTACGCCGGACATCGTCCACCACACCTATTACCTGGCCAGGACCCGGCTGCCGGCCGGGATTCCCCGGGTGGTGACGGTCTTCGACATGATCCACGAGCGTTTCCCCGAGCTGATGGCACCGGGTGAGGAGATGGTGGCCCATGCCAAGAGCAGGTGCGTCCGCAATGCCGACCATGTGATCTGCATCTCCCGCCAGACCCGGCGTGACGTGGTGGAGATCCTCGGGGTTGCCCCGGAGAAGACCTCGGTGGTGTACCTGGCCAGTTCGCTGGGCCGGGCCGGGGCGGCTTCCGGCAGACCCCTTGCCCGGAGACCCTATCTGCTTTATGTTGGGGAACGGAGCGGGCCCAAGAACTTTGACCGGCTTCTGCAGGCCTATGCCCGGTCCGGCCTGCCCGCGGCCGGGGTGCGGCTGGTCTGCTTTGGCGGTCCTCCTGTCTCCGGTCCCGAGCACCAGAGGATGCGGGCGCTGGGATGCGGGCCGGAACAGGTGGTGCACATGGGCGGTGACGACTCGGTGCTGGAGAACCTGTACCGCCATGCCCTGGCCCTGGTGTATCCCTCCCTGTACGAGGGATTTGGTCTGCCCCTGCTCGAGGCCATGGCCTGTGACTGTCCGGTGCTCTGTTCCGGTGTCAGTTCCATGCCCGAGGTCGCCGGCAATGCGGCCTGGTTTTTCGATCCGGCCGACGTGGAGGACATGATGCAGGCCATGGAGACCATTGCCGGCTCGGCGCAGCAACGGGAGACGCTCGTCAGCCATGGCCGCGAGCGGCTGGGCATGTTTTCCTGGCAGCGGTGCGTACAGGAAACCATCAGGGTATATGAACGATGCCTGCAAGGATAACACCATGTCATCGGCTGCCACCTCATCCGGCCCGCCAGGGCGAGGGGGGCCTGCGCCTGCGATCCGTGGCGGTGGCGGCAGACGGGGGGCGGCCCCGGCCCGAGCTGAGCGTGGTCACCGTGACCCTGGACCCTGGTCCCGACCTGGACCGGACCATGCGGTCCGTGCTGCAGTGGGACCCGGCACGGGTGGAGTATATCGTCATTGACGGCGGCTCTGCCGACGGTACCCTGCGGACCCTGCGGGAGATGGACCAGCGCCTGGAATACTGGGTCAGCGAGCCGGATGCAGGAATCAGCGAGGCCTTCAACAAGGGTATTTCCCTGTGCCGGGGCACGATTGTCGGCCTGCTCAATGCTGGTGACTGGTACGAGCCGCATACCCTGGATGCCGTTCGTTTGATCCTGGCGGACCGGCCGGAGGCCGGGGTGCTCTGCGGTGACCTTCAGTACTGGCAGGGCAGGGAACCGGCATGCCGTTGCGAGGCGCGGCCAGAGCTGCTGCCAACCGACATGACCGTGACCCATCCGGCCACCTTTGTCCGCCGCAGTGTCTACCTCGAACACGGCGGCTTTGACGAGAGTTTCCGCCTGGCCATGGATTACGAACTGCTGCTGCGGCTCCACCGCCGCGGGGTCCCTTTTCTGCGCACCGGTCGTGTACTTGCCAACATGCAGCACCAGGGCCTTGCCGAGAAGTCCTGGCACGAGGCCCTCCTGGAGACCCACCGCGCACGGCGGCTGCACATGGCGGATTCGTTTCGCGCCTCACCACTCTACCTGCGGTATCTGGTGGCCAGGCGCTCGACCCGTTTCCTGCTCCAGGCCATGGGACTGCATGGCGTGGTCAATCTCTACCGCGAGCGGATCGCCCCGGTCAGAAAAACACGGACCCGGGACCGGTGAGCACGACGCCCGAACTCTCCATCGTCATCCCGGTCCTGGACTGGGACCTGGCGCCGCTGCTTGCACAGCTTGCCGGCGAGATCGAGGCCGCCGGCCTTGCGGCGCAGGTGGAGATCGTTGTTGCCGACGACGGCTCCCGCTCCCGGGTGCGGGCCGCGAACCGGGAGGCGGCTGCGCGCCATCCGTTCATCCGCTACGGTGAACTCACGGAGCGGGCAGGCCGGGCAGGGATCCGCAATCACCTGCTGGCCCGGGCCCGCGGGCGCTACGTGCTCTTTCTTGATGCCGATGTCCTGCCGGACCGGCCGACCTTTATCCGTGACTATTTCCGCGAGATCGCCAGGGGACAGAGGGTGGTCTGCGGCGGTATCAGTTACGCGACCCGGGTGCTGACCGACAGGAAATATGATTTTTACGTCTACAAGGGCAGCCGCACCGAGTGGCTGCCGGCCGACCGCCGGCAGCAGGCGCCGTGGCGTTACCTGTTCACCGCCAACGTGCTGATCCGGCGCGACGTTCTTGACCGGATCGGCTTTGATGCAAAGAACTTCCGCGGCTATGGCTACGAGGACATCGAGTGGGCCATCCGGATCGGCCGGCAGGTCACCATCCGGCATATCGACAATCCCTGCTCCCACCTGGGCCTGGTGGACAGGGAGACCGCCTTTGCCCGGATGCGGTCCTCCATGGAGAACTACATGCAGCTCGCCCGCCTCCATCCCGAGGAGTTCCGCCATACCGGGGTCTTTCGCCTGGTGACCCTGCTGCGGCGACTGCCTTCGCCCCTCCTGGGGACCATGGACCGGCTGCTGGAACGTCTGTTTGTGCTTTCGCCGGCAAACAGTCTCTGTTACCTGCTGTTTCAACTGGACAAGGCGGTGCTGCTGGCCAGCCTGGAGCGGGGCGTGACAATACGGCCCGCGGGGACGGGGTCATGATCTCGGTCATCATTCCCACCCGCAATGCGGCCCGCTTCCTGCCGGCCCTGCTGGAACGTCTCCGGCAGCAGGCCGGTGTGGGCGAGCTGGAGATTCTGGTGGTGGATTCCTCTTCCGGGGACGCCACCACTGCCATTGCCGCGGAACATGGGGCCCGGGTCTGCGAGATCCCGGCAGATTCCTTTGATCACGGCGGTACGCGCACCATGGCGGTGCAGATCTGTGCAGGGGACGAGCTGGTCTTCCTGACCCAGGACGCCCTGCCGGTGGACGAGCACAGTATCGCCCGCCTGGTACGGCCCCTGCGGGAGGATGGACGGGTGGCGGCGGTCTGCGGCCGTCAGGTGCCCTGGCCCGATGCCTCGCTTTTCGGGGCCCATCTGCGCAGGTTCAACTACGGTGAGACCTCCGGGATCCGTTCCTGGGAAGACCGGCAGCGGCTGGGCCTGAAGACCGTCTTCATCTCCAACTCCTTTGCCGCCTACCGCAGGCAACCGCTTGCCGAGGTGGGATTCTTCGGAGAGCGCCACCTGTTCGGCGAGGATGCCTGCACCGTGGGGCGGCTGCTGCAGAGGGGCTACCGGGTCGCCTATGCGGCCACGGCCATGGTCTACCATTCCCACGACTATACCGCTCTCCAGGAGTTCAGACGCTACTTTGATGTTGGCGCCTTTCACTGCCGCGAGCAGTGGCTGCTCAGGGAGTTCGGGGCGATCAGAGGGGAGGGGGCGCGGTATGTGCGCTCGGAACTGCGCACCATCGGCGAGCAGGGCAGGTGGGAACTGCTGCCCGCCTTTCTCCTCAGAAATCTGATGAAGTATGTCGGCTACAGACTGGGGCGCCATCACCACCTGCTGCCTGCCGGCCTGGTGCCGCACCTGAGCATGAATCCCGGCTGGTGGAGAAGGGAAGGGACCTGAGGAATGCTGAACTGGAACCTGCGGGAGCAGAGCTCCCTGATCTATCGAATCCTCCATCTCATCGACTGCACGGTGGCCACCCTCTACCTGGGCATCCTGGTCCGGCTGTACGGTGTACCGTGGACCCACTACTATACCTACCTGGAGATTCTCACCTTTGTTCTCTGCTTCATCAGTTTCGGTTCCTTTCAACTGTACCGCTCCTGGCGCGGCTGGAAGTATTACCGGGAGTTTCTCGTCATTCTCAAGGCGTGGGGTACGGTCATTGGCGTGCTCCTCTTCTATTTCTTCATCTTCAAGATCTCCTGGACCTATTCCCGGGCCGTGTTCCTGTTCTGGATGGTGACCACGCCGCTTCTGCTCTTCTGCTGCCACCTGGCGGTGCGCAAGATGCTGCGCCATTACCGCAGCCAGGGCAGGAACATCCGCCATGCGGTCATTGCCGGCGCCGGGGATCTCGGTCACCGGATCCTGCGCCAGATCGAGGAGATACCCTGGGCCGGGATCGAGGTGGTGGGATTCTTCGATGACAAGGTGGGGGAACACTATGACCTGGATCGGGTCAGGAAACCCCTGCTGGGCAGGATCGACGACATCGAGCAGTACCTGAGGGAGCATGATATCGATTACGTCTATATCGCCCTGCCCATGCGGGCCGAGAAAAAGATCTTCCGTATCCTCCAGGAGTGTCGTGACCTGGGCGCCCAGATCTTCCTGGTCCCCGATATCTACATCTTCGGCCTGCATCATGCCGAGATCCAGTCCCTGGGCGACACACTGGTCCTGAATTTCAATCCCGACAGCCGCTGGAAGCGGACCTTTGACGTGATCTTTTCCTCCCTGGTTATCCTGTTCGGCTTGCCCTTCTTCCTCGTCATCGCGCTGCTGATCAAGCTCGACAGCCCGGGACCGGTCTTCTACCGTCATCGGCGGATAATGGCCACGGGCCGGGAGTTCGAGTGCCTGAAGTTCCGGACCATGGTGGTGGACGCGGACAGGAAACTTGAGGACCTGCTGGCCTCTGACCCGGCCCTGCGTGAGGAGTGGGCACAGCACTTCAAGCTGAAGAACGATCCCCGCATCACCAGGATCGGCCGTTTCCTGCGCCGCACCAGCCTGGACGAGTTTCCGCAGTTCATCAACGTGCTCAGGGGGGAGATGAGCGTGGTGGGCGCCCGGCCCATTGTCGGCAGGGAGCTGGAAGAATATTACAAGGGCAACGGCGAACAGAGCGCAGGCAGGTACTGTTCCATGAAACCCGGTATCACCGGGCCATGGCAGGTCATGAAACGCAGCGATATCGACGACTACCAGGAACGGGTGGAGCTCGACGACTGGTATGTGCTCAACTTTTCACTGCGCAACGATCTCAAGATCATCCTGAAGACGATCCGCTGCATGTTCAGCGGCAAGGGGGCCTATTGAGCGGGTGCAATAGTTCACCGCTATAGGCAACCACCTGAAAAGACCGACTCTTTTGGTAAAAGTTCAGCAGTGCGTCAGCTGTGCGTGATCGTGGCTGGTCCTCTCAAGCCCGCTATGCGGCCAGCCGCGAGCGCGTGCAGATGGCGTGCTGCTGAACTTTTATGAGCGGGCGTAGGCGGCGGGCTGCCGGATTTTTATCGGCGTTCCCCGAGGATGGCCTGCAGGAGCCGCTGCGGCGCATCGTCCAGTTCTTCCTCCACGCCGATGATGGGCCGGTCGTCCCGTTCGGTCTTCCTGATGGCGTCAGAATCGGGGAAAAAGGCCAGGGGCTCCTCACCCAGTTCCCGGGCCAGGAATTCGCGGTCCTCGTCGTCCCGGACCAGGTTGCCCACATAGCCGATCCTGGGGATCTTCACCTGCTCGGCCAGCTCGCGGATCTTCCTGGCCGTGCGGATGCTGGAGCGGGAGGGAATGACCACGATCAGGAGGATATCGGCGCCGGCCACCGTACCCCGGCCCAGGTGTTCCACTCCGGCCTCCATGTCCAGCAGCACCACCTCTTTCGGGTTGAGCAGCATCTTCTTGAGCATCATGCGCAGTACCTGGTTCTCGGGACATGCGCAACCACCCTCCGCCGTCTGGATGGCGCCCAGGACCATGAGCCTGTAGCCGTCCTCCTCGATCATGAAATCGCGCAGCAGGTCGTCCACCCTGGGGTTGAGCTGGTAGAAGGGCGAGCCGGGTGTCTTGCCGGCCCGTTCGGCCAGGAGTTCGGTCATTTCTGCGATGGGCCGGGCCCGCCCGATGTCGCGGATACCAAGGGTCTGGGCCATATGCGGGCTGGGATCGGCGTCGATGACCAGTACGTCCCGGCCTCTCTTCCTGAATTCACGGGCGAGCAGGGCCATGATGGTGGTCTTGCCGACACCGCCTTTGCCACTGATTGCTATTTTCATTGTTCCGGCTCCGGAAAAAGTTGCCTTCCCGGGGAGAGTGGTTAGAATAGGGGGTACGTATCAGGTTGTTGTCAAACCTCCACAGTGCAGTACCCCGGAAAGAGACATTCAAGGAGAATATTCCTATGCAGCAGACACAGTACGGTACCAACTCGATGACGGTCGCGCAAGCGCGGCTCGAGGCGTCAACGGTTTTTCTGGCCAAGGTCTTCAACTGGATGGCCATCGGCCTCGGTATTACCGGGGTGGTCGCCTTCTTCACTGCTTCCTCGGGCCTGGCCCTGACCATTGTCGCAAGTCCCATCTTTTTCATCCTCATCATCGCCGAGCTGGGCATGGTCTTTTACCTGTCGGCGCGGATAGAGAAGATCCAGGCCGCGACAGCGACAGGACTCTTCCTCGCCTATTCCCTGCTCAACGGCCTGACCCTGTCCGCCATCTTTCTGGCCTATACCAGGACATCCATCGGCGGCACCTTTCTCATCACTGCCGGCATGTTCGGGGCCATGGCGGTCTACGGGCTGGTCACCAAGAGGGACCTGTCCGGGGTGGGCTCGTTCATGTTCATGGGGCTGATCGGCATCATCCTGGCCTCCATCGTCAACATCTTTCTGAAAAGTTCCAGCCTCTACTGGGCGATTTCCGTGATCGGTGTCCTGGTCTTTGTCGGTCTTACCGCTTATGACGTCCAGAAGATCAAACAGATGGGCGAGCAGGGGATCATGGAGCAGGGCGAGGCGGCCATCCGCAAGGGCTCGATCATCGGTGCCCTGGCGCTTTATCTCGACTTCATCAACCTCTTCCTCATGTTGCTCCGTTTCTTCGGCACCAGTCGTGACTGAACCGACTGAGGTAGAAGCGGACAGGAGAAAGGCCGGAAGATCGCTTCCGGCCTTTTTTGTATCAGTTCATCGCCAGGGGCAACTGTTCTGAAACAGTAACAGTGCACCGTTATGGGCAACTAGCCTGAATTACCGTTACTTCTACCTGAAATGCCGGCACTTTTACTCCTGGACAGGATATTGTTCCATCAGGTCGTAGAGGTTGTCCAGGTAGGTCTCCCGGTAGATGAGCTGGTTGGTGGCCTCGATCTCCCGGGTGAGCAGCGGCAGGATGTGGGCGAGGTCGATACCGTGGCGGTTGATACCCTCGCGGTTGGCCCGGTCGATGACCAGGACCGAGTAGTAGTTGACGAGCAGGCGGGTGCCCGATTCCCGGCGGAACAGGTAGGATCGGCCGCCCAGGGTGTTGAGAAAGAAGCCCGCATACTCGTAGACCTCGTCCAGGGGTGCGACCAGGGGAAAGATATCGCTGTGGCAGGTGCCGTTGACGCTCCAGAGGAAGAGGTCGGCCAGCACATCCTCCATGTTGGCCCGTTCCCGGTGCATTATCGCCTTCATGACGACGATGTTCCGGCTGCCGATGATGCGGAAAAAGTGGGCCATGTTGGTGAGGATGGTGTAGAGGTCGTCCGATTCCCGGACCACCACCGGCGGGTTGTCGAGCAGCTTGGCGGCCAGGGCGAGAAAATATTCCTGGGCAGGCCGGTCGAGCCGGAATTCGCGGATATAGGATTTTTCGTCCAGGCCAGAGAAAAAGCGGTGCAGCCTTCGGGCCACTGCAGTGCACTGCGGAGGGGTGAGCCGGCTCTGTACCTGCTCCACCGAGGCCTGGATCTCCTGCTGCGAGGCAGGGATATTTTCTGCGGCCGGGGGCCCCGGCGCAGACGGCTGCTCCTTTGCCGACAGTGGTGCTGGTGTGCGGGGTGTCGCCTTTTCGGTGGCTGCCGGCGTCGGTGCCGGAAGGGTCGCCGTGGCGGGCTTTTCGCTGCCGGGCCCGGCAGGGGGAGGGGCGCCGGGCTGCCGCAGCAGCCAGACCAGGCCGAGGCCGGCGATCACCGGCAGAAGCAGAAAAAAGGGCCGGCGCAGGCCGCTTTTTTTCCTTTTCCTGTCCGGGCGCTGGCTGTCCCTGTCGGGTTCGGTCATGGCAGTGACGGGTTGTGGTCGGCCCTTGGCCGGGAGCGACCAGACGACGAGGGTAAGCGCTCACAGGAACCGCACGGAGTCTTCGCTTGCCTCTTTGCACGGTCCTACCTGCCCGCATAGGTAGGCTATCGGAGTCTCCCTGCGGTCGCTTGCCCGCGGCCAGGCACGCCTGCACAAATCTGCGGCCCCTGAGAGCGCTTACACCATTTTGGTCGGACACCCCGATGGTTAGCCATCCCGTGAGGGGGGACCGACGAGGAGCTAGGCGAAACAAAGATGCCGTGCGGTGTCTGCGGAGGCGTACCGCTGCGTTGTTTCAATCCTTCAATGTAGCAGATAGCGCGGGGAAAGAAAAAAGAAAAAAAGCCCTGCCGCCAAATTGCCGGACAGGGCATGGAGATTAAATTCTTGTTATGAACTCGATAAAGTGAGCTTATCTTAACAGGATTCTAACCTTTTTCTACTTGACGCTCCAGGGGGAACGGACTAAGATTTCGCTCGTTTGCTGAATTTGTGCTGGAATCAGGAGGAACTTTGTATATCCCTGGCGGGGTATGCTCTTGCAACCGTTTTTTAAGGAGGATTGAAATCATGTCTGTCTATGTCGTAGGTCACAAGAATCCCGATACTGACTCTGTCACCGCTGCCATCGCCTATGCCGAGCTGATGAAGGCCAAGGGCGAAGACTATATCCCCGTTATCCAGGGCGACCTGAATCCCGAGACCGTAACCGTGCTGGAGCGCTTTGGCGTTTCCACCCCCGAGATCATGACCGATGCCACCGGCAAGAAGATCGCCCTGGTCGATCACAGCGATCTCGCCCAGGCTCCCGACAACCTGAGCGACGGCGAGGTGGTTGCCATTGTCGATCACCACAAGATCGGTGACGTCACCACCAACAATCCCATCTTCTGCTGCGTCAAGCCGGTGGGCTGCAGCGGCACCGTCCTCAAGCAGCTCTACGACATCGAGGGCGTGACCCTGGATCCCAAGGTTGCCGGCCTGATGCTCTCCGCCATCCTCAGCGACACGGTCAACTTCAAGTCGCCCACCTGCACCGAGGAAGACAAGAAGGCCGTTGCCGAGCTCAAGGAGATCGCCGGTGTAGACGATACCGATTCCCTGTTCATGGACATGCTCAAGGCCAAGAGCTCCGTGGACGGTGTTCCGGCCAAGGATCTTCTGAACCGCGACTACAAGGACTTTGACATGAACGGCAACAAGGTGGGCTGCGGTCAGCTCGAGCTGGCCACCCTGGACCAGGTTGCCGATATCCGCGAGGATCTGCTCAATGCCATGAAGGAGCAGAAGGCCGCTGGCGGGCATCACACCATTCTGCTGATGCTCACCGACGTGGTCAAGGAGGGCACCGACCTGCTGGTGGTTTCCGACGATCCCGCCCTGATCGAGAACGCTTTCGGTACCAAGCTGGATGGTGACTCCATGTGGATCGAGGGCATGATGAGCCGTAAAAAGCAGACCATCCCCAACCTGCAGAAGGCCTTCGGCTGCTAAGATCTGCCAGGCTGCTGACACGCTCAGGGGCGACCGGGTGACCGGTCGCCCTTTTTTTATCAGAAGGCAGGGGCCAGGGGAGAGGGATCTGGACCGGTTTACCGCTATCGGCAACTACCTTGAGCCCGTTCATGGGGGGCAGCGGACAAGGGGCAGTTTGTCGGCAAAGGAGAAGGCGG
>Ga0256833_1000897_pt1 | contig 22520 bp, 25 predicted proteins | sample 356284metaG_FD_190535 | JGI IMG/M metagenome (GOLD analysis project Ga0256833, IMG submission 190535) | Hydrothermal vent microbial communities from Mid Atlantic Ridge, Atlantic Ocean - 356-284 | ecosystem: Environmental > Aquatic > Marine > Hydrothermal vents | place: Atlantic Ocean: Mid... | reverse complement strand
CGCCACTTGGCCTTCTCGCGCACGCCGGCAGGGTTCGAGATCGCCCGGAGCTCGGCCCAGGGCAGCCCGCGCCAGATCGCCACCTGGGCCACCGCCGCCCCCTCCATGTTCTCCGCCGCCGCCCGCCAGGCGCGGGCCCGCTCGTAGGCCTCGGCGAGCGACTCGGAAACCTTGTCGGCGGTGACGAGGGGCAGCGGCCTCAGCCCGAGCCGCTTCGAAAGCCAGCCGGTGTACCCGGGCTCGGCGGGAAACCGGTTGAAGTAGCGGCGACCCGATCGTACGAGCGCGGGAAAGCCGAGCGGCTCCATTCCCCGACGGGTGCCGAGATCGGCTTGGATCTCCTCGGAGGCGAGCACCAGGTCGCCGGGCCGGAGGCCGGTTCCGGGGTAGGCGCCGGCAATCCCCACGAGCAGCACGCGCCGCACCCCGGGCTCGGTTTCGAGGAAGGCGGAAAGGGTCATGGCGGCGTTGACCTTGCCGACGCCGAGCTCGAGCCAGGTCCAGCCTTCGCCCCGGAGACCGCGGCGGCCGTGGAAGCGAAAGGCCTCGGCGTCCTGGTTCAGGAAGTAAGCGCCCTCGAAGGCGGTCGCGCTCAGGTAGAGGTCCACTTCGGCCTCCCCTCCTCGTCGAGCTCGGGGTAGGGCTCGCCTTTGGCCCTGAGTTCCCGGGCGAGCTCGGGGTAAAGCCACTCGAAGAGCGCCCTTTGGTAGGTCTCGGGGTCGAGCCGGGGGCGGTCGTACATCCCGGCGGCGAGCCGCTGGCGCTGGGCCTCGAAGAGGATCACCGCGGCGGCGACGCTCACGTTCAGGCTCTGGGCCATGCCCAACATGGGAATGACGATGCTCCCATCGGCGAGGCGCGCCGCCTCCTCGCTCACCCCCCACTTCTCACTGCCCAGAAGGATCGCCACCGGGCGGGTGTAGTCCACCTCGCGGAAGTCCACCGCCTCCCGGGAAAGCCGGGTGGCGTAGACGGAAAAACCCCGGTCTTTAAGGTGGTGGATCGCGGTTTCGATATCGGGGTGGACCCGAAGGTAGACCCAGCGCTCGGTTCCGGCGGCGGTGTGGTGGTGGGTGGGCACGCCCCCGGTGGGGTGCACCGCGTGGGCCTCGAAGACCCCCACCGCGTCCGCGCTCCGGAGGATCGCCGAGAAGTTATGGGGCTTGGAGACGTTCTCGAGCAAAACGGTGAGGTCGGGCTGGCGGCGGGAAAGTACCTCCTTGACGCGGGCAAGACGCGCGGGGGTCGGCATCGCGACCGATTCTAACCGGAGGAATGTCCCGGGTCGGAGGCGCTAGTTTGAAACGAGGAGGAAGCAATGAGGCGTCTTTGGATTTTATTCAGCCTGGTGGCGCTCCTTGCCGCGTGCGCCCCCGAGTTCCAGATCGCAAAGCCGACGATTTCGATTCCCCAGCCCAGCTTGCCGCAAGTCCCCGTAGCCCTGCTTCCGGGAAACGCCTTACCCTTTGCCGACGATTTCGAACAATACCCCGTGGGCGCCCTCCTTCCAGCGGTGAACCCGAAGGCCTACCGGCTTTGGTTCGCCCAGGAGGAGCGGCACAACGACATCGCCTACGTCGCGGAGGCGGTAGGGCCGAGCGGCAGGACCGAGCGGGTCGCGGCGGTGCGCTACCCCTGGGGCGGCGGCGGCGGGCTTGCGACCCTGGTGACCGGCGCGGAAGGCTGGAAAAACTACCGCGTCGAGGCGGTCTTTAAGACCGAGGACGACCAGTGGTGGGTTTTCGGCAACATCAACGGCAACGGCACCCACGCCTACGTGCTCGAGGTCTATGGCCAGACCGCCCGGGTGTACAAGCAGATTCACCGCGACCGCACCGTGGTCGCCCGACGGGAGATCTCGGGACCGAAGAACGACGGAGGCTGGCACCGGCTGGTCGCCGAGTGCCGCGAGGACGGCTTCCGGGTGGTGGTGGACGGCGAGGTCTTCGCCGACTACCAAGACGCCGATCCGGCCTTCTCCCGGGGCGGCTTCGGCTTGCAGGCGAGCCGCTTCGGCCGTCGCTTTTGGATCAGCGCGTGGAGCTTCGTCCCCCTTGGCGCAAACGCTCGATAAGGGGGCGGATGCGCTCCGCCTTGAGCTTGAGGGCGGTTTTGTTGACCACCAGCCGGGCGCTGCTTTTGAGGATGACCTCGCGCTCTTCAAGCCCCGCCTTTTTCAGAGTGGTGCCGGTCTCCACCACGTCCACCACCGCGTCGGCAAGGCCCACCAAGGCGGCGAGCTCGACGTTGCCGTGCAACTTGATCACGTCGGCGGAAAGGCCTTTTTGCTCAAGCCAAAGCTCGGCGATCCGGGGGTACTTGCTGGCGAGCCGCCGGATCGGGCCCTGATCCCCGGGCCGTCGGATCAGGCTCACCCGGCAGGCGCCGAAGCCCAGGTCCACCGGCTCGTAGAGCTCCCGCCCGGCCTCGACCAGGTTGTCCTTGCCCACCACCCCGAGGTCGGCGATGCCGAGGTCGACGTAGGTGGGAACGTCGGCGTTCCGGAGGAGCAAGAGGGCGAGGTCGCCCTTTTCGAAGAACATCGCCCGATCGTCGTCGGGGGCGGGGAGGTCGAGGCCGGCCTCGCGCAGGGTGGCGAGGGCCTCGGCGAAAAGCCGCCCTTTCGGCAGGGCCACGGTAAGGCCGTAGCCCTTCACGGCTCCACCTCCTCGGTGCCCCCCGGGAGGACGACAAAGCGCGCCCCCACCGCCCGGGCTTCTTCCCGCATTCCCGCCTCGTCCCGGGCGTGGGCGAGGAGGGCGACCTTACCCTCGGCGCGGAGGCGGCGGGCGAGCTCGGGGCTCGCGGCGAGGTAGCGGTCCTCCCGCCGGCGGAAAGCCTTGCCGGCGGCCTCAAGAAGGCGCTCGAGCCCGAGCGCAAACCCGGCGGCGAAGGGCACCATCGCCCCGTCGTACCGGCCGCCCCCAAGCAGGGGAAACCCCAGCGACGGGGCGAAGGCGCGGAAGGTCAGGCCGGAGTAGTAATCGTAGCGCCGGGCCATCCCCAGGTCGAAGACGAGCCGGACCCCGGAGGGGAGCTGGGCGAGCACCGCCTCGAGCCACTCGAGATCGAGCTTCGCCCGCTCCGAAAGGGCATATTGGCGGGCCTCGGCGAGGATCTTTCGGCCACCGTAGAGGTCGGGGAGGGCGAGCACCGCCTCCCGCACCCGGCCGCTTACGCCGTAGGCGTCGAGCAGCTCGGCGAGCTCGGGGACCGCCTTCTTATCCACCGCTCGCCGCAGGCGCTCGGTGGCCTCCTGGGGAAGCCGGGCGGCCTCCAGGGTGTCGCGGACGAAGGAGGGGAGGCCGAGCTCGAGCACCGCGTCCTTGACCCCGGCGAGCTCGAGGGCGCTCCAGGCGAGCTCAAGCAGCTCGGCGTCGGCCGCCGGGGAGGAAACCCCCACGAGCTCCACCCCCACCTGGACGAACTCCCGAAGCCGCCCGAGCTCGCTCGGCGCCTCCCTGAGCCAAAGCGGCCCGGCGTAGCGAAACCGGGCCGGCCCCGCGGGCAGCCCCTCGGGGAGCAGGGCGCGGATCAAGGCGGTGGTGAACTCGCTCCGGAGCATGAGGACGTCTCCGGTCTTGTCCACCAGCTTGAAGGCGCGGTCGGCGTGGGGGTGGGCGGGGTCGAAGGGCTCGAGGGCGGAGAGCTCCACCGGTTCGTAGCCCCAAGCGGCGAAGAGGTCGGAAAGCCGCCGGACGCACGCCTCCCGCGCGCGCGCCTCGTCCCCAAGATAGGTGCGGGTGCCCTCGGGCCTCACGGGGAAAAGTATACGGGGAGGGTCTCCGCCCACCGGAGCCCCACGGGGGCGATCTCGGCCCGCACCGCGTGCACCCGCACCCCTTCCCGCGCCGCCCGGGAAAGGGCTTCGGCGAAGCGGGGGTCGAAGGGGCAGGGGTGAAACGCTCGGCCCCGGGGGTGGAGCACGGCGAAGAGCAAAACGCCGCCGGCCCGCGCAAGCCCCGCAAGGTGACGCACCGCCCGGTCGCTGGGGGCATCGGGGAAGCAGGCCACCTCCCCCTCGACGTGGGTGGCGGACTTCATCTCCAAGGGCACTGCCCGGCCCCCGACCTCCACCAGGGCGTCAAAGCGGCTCTCCCCCATTCGGGGCTGGGACCTCAGGAAGCGGTAGCCGAGGCGATCGAGGAGGACGGGAAGGGCCCGCTCCGCGTAGCCCGAGTCGAGGAGGACCCAGTCGGCCCCGTCCCGGGCCAGGAGGACCCGCCCGGCGGTGCGGGGACTCGTTTTAGGCAGGTAGCGGAGAGGGGTCCCCGGGCGGAGGAAGCGAAGCCGCCCCGAGTTCGGCAGGTGAAGCCGGATCGCCCCTTCTTCCCCCTCGGCCCGGACCACGAAGCGGTTTTCCCGCTCCAAAAAGCGCGCCGGCCGAGTGGGGGGAAAGACAAGGTCCCAGGCCACCCCGTCATTATCCTGCGGGCCTTGCCGCGGGCTCGTGAAAACTTATACTAGCCCTATGCGGGGACTTTCCAAGCGGGTTAAGGCCTTAAAACCCTCCTCCACGGTGGCGATGAACGCCAAGGCGCTCGAGCTCCGCCGCCAAGGCGTGGACGTGATCGCCCTCACCGCCGGCGAGCCCGACTTCGACACCCCCGAGCACATCAAGGAGGCCGCCTGGCGTGCCCTCAAGGAGGGCAAGACCAAGTACACCCCCCCGGGCGGCATCCCCGAGCTAAGGGAAGCGCTTGCGAGAAAGTTCAAGCGAGAAAACGGCCTTTCCTATACCCCCGACCAGATCACCGTGGGGGTCGGCGGCAAGGGCGTGCTTTATAACCTTTTCCAGGCCCTTTTGGACCCCGGCGACGAGGTCATCCTGATCGCCCCCTACTGGGTCTCCTACGCCGCCCAGGTGGAGCTTGCCGGGGGTGTGCCGGTGGTGGTGAAAACCGAGGCCGAAAAGGGCTTCGTCCCCGACCCCGAGGCGGTCGCCGCCGCCGTGACCCCCCGCACCAAGGCGCTGGTGGTCAACAGCCCCAACAACCCCACCGGCGCGGTCTACCCCGAGGAGGTCTTAAGGGCGCTCGCCGAGCTCGCCGTAAAACACAACTTTTACCTCGTCTCGGACGAGATCTACGAGCACCTGATCTACGAGGGCACGCACTTCTCCCCGGGCCGCGTCGCCCCCGAGCACACGATCACGGTGAACGGCGTGGCCAAGACCTACGCCATGACCGGCTGGCGGCTCGGCTACGCCGCCGGCCCCAAGGACGTGATCCAGGCGATGACCAAGATCCAGGGCCAGTCGGTGACCCACCCCACGAGCTTCGTGCAGTGGGCGGTGGTCGAGGCCCTGGAAAGCGAAAAGAGCCAGGATTTCATCCGAACGGCCCGCGAGGCCTTTGACCGCCGGCGGCGGCTCGTGGTCGAGGGGCTCCGCGCGCTCGGCCTCAAGACCCCGGAGCCCAAGGGGGCCTTCTACGTCATGCCCGACGTCACCCCGATCCACGAGGACGAGCTCAAGGCCGGCGAGATCCTCCTCGAGCGCGCCCGGGTCGCGGTGGTCCCGGGCACCGACTTCAAGGCCCCCGGCCACGTCCGCATGAGCTACGCCACCAGCGAGGAGAACCTCAAAGAGGCGCTCCGTCGCATCGGCGAGCTCCTCGGCTAGGCGAAGGGGTCCAACCGAGGCCGCCCCTTTGGGGGCGGTCTTATAATCTTTCAAAACCACTGGTGAAGGAGGGAGATCCATGTCCAATGGGAAAAACGATGCCCCCCGCGAAACCGAGGTAGCGGTTCACTGGCGGGAAGAGGAGTACTACCACCCCACCCCCGAGTTCATCCACCAGGCGAACCTGGTGGACACACGGATCCGGGAGCGGTTCTCGGAGGAGCGCTTCCCCGAGTTCTTCCGGGAGCACGCCGAGCTCCTTTCCTGGGACCGCTACTGGGACCAGATCCTCGACACCTCGAACCCCCCGTTTTGGCGCTGGTTCGTGGGCGGCAAGCTAAACGCGAGCAAGAACGCCCTTGACCGGCACCTCCCCGCCCTCGCCAACAAGGTCGCCTTTTACTTCGTCCCCGAGCCCGAGGAGGAGCCGGTCCTCGCCCTCACCTACCGGGAGCTTTACGTCCGGGTCAACGAGATGGCGGCGGTGCTCAAGCGGCTCGGGGTGAAGAAGGGCGACCGGATCACGATCCACCTGCCGATGGTCCCCGAGCTCCCGGTGGTGATGCTCGCCGCCGCCCGGATCGGGGCCATCCACTCGGTGGTCTTCGCCGGGTTCTCGGGGCGGGCCACCGCCGACCGCATCGCCGACTCCGGGAGCCGGCTCCTCGTCACCATGGACGCCTACTGGCGGGGCGGGAAGCTCCTCGACCACAAGCAAAAGGCCGACGAGGCGGTGGCGCTCGCCGAGGAGATGGGCCAGAAGGTGGAGCGGGTGCTGGTCTTCCGCCGCTACCCCGGCGCCTACCGCTCCGAGGCGCCCATGGTGGAGGGCCGGGACGTCTTCGCCGACGCGCTCCTCGCGGAGGTGCGGGGGGCGGAGGTCGAGCCCGAGGTGATGGAGGCCACCGATCCCCTTTTCATCATGTACACCTCGGGCACCACCGGAAAGCCCAAGGGGCACGTCCACTCCACCGGCGGCTACCTCGCCTGGGTGGCCTGGACCGCAAAGCACGTCCTCGACCTCCAACCCGAGGACGTCTATTGGGGTCTGGCCGACATCGGCTGGATCACCGGCCACTCCTACATCGTCTACGGCCCGCTGGTCCTCGGCGTCTCGGGGGTGATTTACGAGGGCGCGATCACCCACCCGGACCCCGATCGCGTCTGGCGGGTGGCCGAGCGGCTAGGGGTGAGCGTGCTCTACACCTCGCCAACCGCAATCCGGCTCTTAAGGAAGGCGAACCCCGAGGGCCCCAAGGCCTACCGGACCCGCTTCAAGCTGATCGGCACCGTGGGGGAGCCGATCGAGCCCGACGTCTGGCGCTGGTACTACCACCGGGTGGGCAAGGAAGCGGCGGCGGTGGTGGACACCTGGTGGCAGACCGAGACCGGGGGGTTTTTGCTCACCACCCTTCCGGCCACCGACCCGATGAAGCCGGGGAGCGCGGGACCCGCCCTGCCCGGGATCTACCCGGTGATCTACGACGAGATGGGCCGCGAGATCCCGCCGGGGGCGGGCAAGGCCGGGAACCTCTGCATCCAAAACCCCTGGCCGGGCCAGTCCATGGGGATCTGGGGCGACCCCGACCGGTTCGTCCAGACCTACTATCTGCGCTACAACAAAAACCCAAAGAGCACCGATTGGCGCGACTGGCCCTACTTCACCGGGGACGCCGCCACCCAGGCCGCCGACGGGTACTACCGCATCCTCGGCCGGGTGGACGACGTGATCAACGTCGCCGGCCACCGGCTTGGGACCAAGGAGCTCGAGTCGGCGGTGCTCAAGGTGCCCGAGGTCGCCGAGGCGGCGGTGGTGGGGGCGCCGGACGAGCTCAAAGGGCAGATGCCGGTGGTGTTCGCCTCCCTCCATCCCGGCAAGGAGGCCGAGGAAGAAGCGGTCCGCGCCAAGATCGTCGCCGCCATCGAGGAAAACATCGGCAAGATCGCCCGCCCCAAAGCGGTCTACATCGTCCCCGACCTGCCCAAGACCCGATCGGGCAAGATCATGCGGCGGATCCTGGTGGCGATCGCGAGCGGCCGGGACCCCGGGGACGTCACCACGCTGGCCAACCCCGAGATCGTCGAGGCGATCCGAAGGCAACGTTAACAAAGTGGGGCGGGGCCATGGGCCCCGCCCCCAAATGCACCCCTCGCTAGTTCAGCTCCTCGAGCCAGATCTCCTCGAACATCTCCCGGGCGGCCTCGAGGGTGATCTCGAGGGCCTGGGCCACCTCCTCGGCGAGGAGGTTCATCGCCCGGCGGAGCGCCTGGCGGTCGAGGTCGGGGAGGCCGCGCTCGAGCTCCCAGGCCCTAAGCTGCCCCGCCAGCACCGCGATCCGGTAAGGGTCGCCCTCGGCCAGGATCTCGGTCACCCGGCGGTGGCGGGCCGCCCACTGCTTGGGCAAGGTGAGCCGCCCGTTCTTGAGGCGCTCGAGGATCTCCGGCACCTCCTCCCGCGAGAGCGCCGGGCGCAGGCCCACGTCGGCGGTGGAATCCACCGGTACGAAGGCCTTGGAACGGGTCCCCGGAAACTCGACCTGGTAGTAGGCCCGGCCGACCCCGCCGACCTTGCGGCGGGCAATCCCGGCGACCACCCCCACCCCGTAGGGCGGAAGCACGACCTTATCCCCTGGACGGTACTCCCTCACGGCTTTGCACCCACTCCCTTCCGGAAAATCTCCACCAACTGGTCGAGGTAGGCCTCGCGGTCCACGGGAAGCTGAGGCGCGCAGCCCAGCGCCGAGATCGTCGCCGCCACCAGCGCGGGATCCAACCCCTCGCGGAGCTCGCCGCGGGCGATCCCACTCTGGACGAAGTCGGTGAGGATGCGGTGGTAGCGCTCGTGCAGCCCGGTGAGCCAGGCCTTTTTGGCCTCACCTTGGGCGACTTCGGCCGCCACCGCAGCCCAAAGCCCCCGCCACTCGTCGACAAAAGCGAGCCGACGGGCGAGAAGCTCGCGAAGCCGCTCGAAAAACGGCCGGTCCTCGGTGAGGATCGCCTCGGCGTCGGCGTAGAACTCCGTCGCCCGGTGCTCGACCAGCGCCTTCAAGAGCTCCCGCTTGTCGCGGAAGTAAAGGTAGACGGTGCCCTTTCCGATCTCGGCGGCGCGGGCTACGTCCTCGATCTTGAGTCCGCCAAGCCCCTGCTCCCTCAGCACCCGGATGGTGGCCTCGAGGATGGCGCGTCTCTTCCCTTGGCTCCGGGTCGCGAGGGCCACGAATAAAAGCATACCATACCCCTGCGGGTTTTGTATGAGAGTTCTTTCATAGCCGCCACTTTTCCCGTTCTTATCGGCACCGGCCTAATATGGGCGGCGATATAGGGCCTTGCATAAAGATACGCCCACTTGCGGGGTAAAATACTTTTAGGCGATGCGGGAACGCGGAGGCTACCTCCTCACCGGAGGCGGCGATCCCCTCACCGGGGAGTTCAAAGGACTCGAGCACGAGCGGCTCTTCGCCGCCAGGGGGCGGGTCGTCTTCCTGGTGGACCCCGCGCTCGCCGAGGCCGCCGCCGCCTGGCGGGAGGTCTACGCCCGCGGGCTTGGGGCTCGGGCCACCGGGGTGGTGGTGCTCCGCGACCGGAGCGTTGCCCTCGACCGGACCTTGGCCGAAAAACTCGCCCAGGCCCCCCTGGTCTGGCTGGCCGGAGGCGATCCCGAGCGCTTGCTTGCCGACCTGAAGGGGACTCCCCTCGCCCGGGCGCTCGCGGCGGTGGTGGCCGGAGGCGGCACGGTGGGGGCGTTTGGGGCCGCGAGCGGCCTTTTCGGCGCGACCGCCGTCCTTAGCCGCGGGGAGGGATACGCCTTCGCCTACGGCCTCGCCCTGCTTTCGGGAGCGGTGGCCCTCCCAGGCTTCGATCGGCCCCAGGCCTTCGAGGCCCTGGCCGAGGCCACCGCCGCCCAGCCCGATCTCGTGGGAATCGGGCTTCCCCCCGGGGCGGCGGTCTGGATCGGCGCCCGAGGCGAGGCCCGGGTCCTCGCCGGGCGCGCAGCGAGGCTCGTCGCCACCGGCGCCCAGGTGCAGGGGTCGAGCCTCCTTGGGCTCTCGGTGGATCTGCTCGCCGCCGGCGCGCGGTTTCGGGTGCCGGTCTACCAGTCCGGGGCCTAGACTGGGGGCGTGCTCGAGGAGATCACCTTCGGCGTCTGGACCGACCCCGAGGCCGCCACCGGCCTCACCGTGATCCGCTGCCCCGCCGAGGGATGTATTGCCTCGGCGAGCTTCCTGGGCCCCGCGCCGGGGACCCGGGAGGCCGCGCTCCTCGCCCCGGAGAAACCGGTGGAGCGCCTCCACGCCCTGGTCTTTACCGGCGGCTCGGCGCTCGGGCTCGAGGCTGCGGGCGGCGTGGCCCGCCGTCTGGCCGAGGAGGGGATCGGACATCCCACCCGGGTGCGTCCGATCCCCATCGTCGCGGCGGCGGTGATCTACGACCTGCTCCTCGGCGCCCCCCGCTGGCCCGACCTCAAGGCCGGCTACCAGGCAGCAGCGAGCGCCCGGCCGGGCCCGCCCCCCGAGGGCCGGGTGGGGGCGGGGGCCGGGGCCAGCGCCGGGAAGTACCGCACCCCCGTGCCCACCGGCCAGGGCTACGCCTTGCTCGAGGAGGCCGGGGTGCGGGTTGCGGCGCTGGCGGTGCCGAACCCGGTGGGAGACGTCTACGACCCGTCGGGAAACCTGATCGCCGGCCACGGTGAGCCTCGACCCCGCCCCGGTACCCCCATGGAGCACACCACCCTGGTCGCGGTTTTGCTCGAGGCCAAAATCGAAAAAACCCAGGCGAAACTCCTCGCCGACGCCGCCCAGGCCGCGATCGGCCGGGTCGTCCGCCCTTCCCACACCCCCTGGGACGGGGACGCAAGCTTCGTTCTCTCCACCGCCCGCGGCCCCGAGGCACCCCTCGGGTTGCTCAGCGTGCTGGTGCAGGAAGCGGTGGCGGAGGCGATCGTACGGGCGGCTAAAGCCGGCGAAGGAGCGGCTCGGGGCCTTTGACCCAGGCCCTACGCGCGGTCTCCGAAACCGGCTTAAGCACCACCTCCACCGCCCCCGGGAAGTCCTCCCGCCGGCCCCACTCGACGGCGGTAAGCCGGGCCTCCTCCATCCCCTCGAAGAGGCCGAGCTCATGGGCCATCTCGGGTTCGGGGAGGCGGTAGAGGTCGGCGTGCAAGAGCGGTCCCTCCGGAGTGGGGTAGACGTGGAGGAGGGTATAGGTGGGGCTGGTCACCCGCCCGGAAAACCCGAGGGCCTGGGCGAGGTAGCGCACGAAGGTGGTCTTCCCAGCCCCGAGCGGCCCGGAGAGGAGCAGGACCGAGCCTTTAGGTAGCGCCCGCGCGAGGCGTGCCGCGAGCTCCCCGGTAGCGCGTTCGTCTTTGAGCTCGAAGACGCGCTCCACGGCTAGCCGAGCTCTTGCTCCAGGGTCTGGATCAGCTTCGAGAGTAGAGGCTTTTCCGCGAGCAGCGCGAGCTCGCCGTCGGGGTAGAAGGCGAGCAAAAAGACGTGCTCGGGGAGGTAGAGGGTCGCGAGCCGCGCCCGGCCGGCGGACTCCACCTCCTCCTTAAAGGCGGCGAGGAGGGCGGGATCCACCGGGGGCTCGCCCTCGACCTGCTCGCCGAGAAAGGCAGCGGCGAGCACACCCCGACGCCTGAAAGGGGCGAGGCGGTCGCGTGTTTCCGGTTTCTCGGCCTCCTCGAAGACCCCGAGCAGGGCCTCAAGCTGCTCATCCCCGAGCTCGCGGGCGAGCTCCTTGGCCGTCCGGTACTCCTCGGCCAGCTGCTCAAGCAGCGGCTCGGCCTCGGAAAGCGCCTGTTCCAGCTCCAAAAGCCCCTCGGTGCCGAGCCGATCCAACCGGGCAAACCCCTGCTCCAAAAAGCCCATCATCGCCCCCAGCCGGCTCCGGGTCTCGCCGGTCATCCCCTTATAGCGGGCGAAACCCTCGGCGAGCCGGGCAAAGCGGTCGGCAAGGCTCTTGCGGAAGGCCTCGCGGCGGCCCTCGAGGGCCCTCAGCTCGGCCTCGAGCGCCTCGAAGTCGGGGAGCTCCTCGGCGAGCCGCTCCTCGGCCTCGGCGAGCCGGGCAAGGAAGGCCTCACCCCCAAGCCCCAAATAGCGCTCAGCCTCGGAGCGCATCCGAGCAAGCCGGGCCCGGGCCCGGCGGCGCTCCGCCGCCGTCCATTCCTCGACCTGGGCAGCGAGGGCGGAAAGCGGCGGGAACCGCCCCTTCTCCAACTCGGCTTCGGCCTCGGCGAGGGCCGGGAGCTCGAGCCCAAAGCGCTCGGCCCGGAGCTTGAGCCGCTCGAGCTCCCGGGCCGCGCGGGCGCGGGCCTCGGCCTCGAGCCGGGCGATCGCCGCCTCGGCCTCGTCGAGATCCCCGGCTTCGAGAGCGGCTTCGGCAGCGGCACGGGTCTTCACAAGCTCGGGAAGCTCGGGGAGCGCCCGGAGCCGGGCGGCGAGCGCCTCGGCACGGTCGGAAAGCGCCGCCGGCAACCTGCTTTTGAGCTCCTGGTAGAGGGCCTCCTCCACCTCCCCAGCTTCCGCCTGGGCCAAAAGGCGCTCTAAATCCTCGGCCAGGCGGGGGTAGCGGGCGGCGTCGAGCTGGGCGCGGGCCTCCTCGGCAAAGGCCCGGGCCTCCTCGGCCAGGCGCCGGGCCTTTTCCTCCGCCTCCTTTCGCGCCTGGGCCCGGCGCAAAAGGGCCTCGGCGGCGCGCTCGAGCTCAGAGAGCCCCTCCGGCACCACGCCCTTTTTGAGGGCCTCCTCCACCGCCTGCAGCTGGGCCCAAAGCCCCGCCGCCGGCTCCCCCTGGGCCTCGGCCTCGCGGAGCTTTTCCGCCAGCCACTCAAACCGGGCCCGGGCCTCGGCGAGCATCTCCTCCTCGGCGGCTCGAAGCTCGCCCTCGAAGGCAGCGATCGCCTCGCCCAAAAGCTCCCCTTGCTCGTGGCGGGCGAGCAGTTCCTGGTAGCGCTTTGCCCAGGGCTCTTGGGCGATCGCCACCGGATGACGCTCGGCGAGGGCCCTTAGCTTGTGGGCCTCCTCAACCCGCTCGATCTCGCGGATCTTATCCTGCTGCTCGGGGGGCAGAAGCTCGAGGTCGAGCTCAAGGGGCTCGTCCTCCTCGATCATCACGAGGAGCTCTTCCTCCGGCGTCGCCTCCACCACCGAGGACTCAACAAGCTTCAAAAGCTCGCTCGCGAGCTCGCGGGCGCGTTCGAGCTCGGCCCCGGCGAGGATGCGCTCCGCTTGGGCCGCCTTGATCTGCTCGATCAGCGCGGCCAACCGTTTGACCTTGCGCCCCCCGACCTTCTTCACCCGTTCGTAATGGCCCTCGAGCTCGGCGATCGCCCGGGCCTGCTGCACCAGCCGACTCTCGAGCTTCTCCTCCAGCGCCTCCGCCACCGCCCGGGCCTCGGCGGCCGCCTCCGGATCCCACTCCGCCCGAAGCCCGCCCACCAACCGGCGGAGCCTTTGCACCTCGGGCCAGTCGATGTAGAGGCTGAAGGCCTTGAGGGCGCGCTCGAGCTCGGCGAGCTCGGACCCCTCCCCGCCGCCCGAAAGCCTTTTTAAAAGTTCCTCTACCCGAGCCCGGGCTTCCGCCGCGGGCATCCGCCGCGCGAGCTCGGGGTAGACGATCCGCTTCAGGATGCGCTCGACGTCGGCGTCGTCCAGGGCCTCGGGAGGCTTTCCCGCCCGGCGCAGGGCCTCTTCAAGAAGCGGCTCGGTCCGCTCCTTCAAAAGGGGCCTTAGGGCCTCGGCCAGCGCGGCGTAGCGACTCATTGCTCTATGATAGCCGGCGCTTCGGCGCCGGTTCGGGCAAAAGGAAACCCACACTCACCACGAAGCGGATGGCGTCGTCCACCCCGATCTCGAGGGGGATGAGCTCCGACTCCGGCACCACCAGCAAAAACCCCGAGGCCGGCACTGGGCTGGTGGGGACCACCACCACCACGTGCCCCTCGGGTAGGGGCGGAAGCCTCCCGGCCACCGGCTGCACCACGAAGCAAAGGGCGTAGCTCCCCCGCCGGGGGTACTCGATCAACGCGGCGCGGGAGAACTGCAACTCGCTTTTGCCGAAAAGGCCCCGGGTGATCTGCTTCACCGCCCGGTAGATGTCCCCCACCAGGGGCACGAGCTCGAAGGCCCGCTCGAGCGCCTCCACCGTGCGCCGCCCCACCCAGTTCGAGACCAGCATGCCAAAGAGCACCACGAGCATCACCGCGAGGGCGATGCCAAAAAGCGGCACGAGGGGCTCGAGCCCGGGGGGAATCGAAAGCCCGAGAAGGTCGAGGAGCCCGCCGAAGAGCCAAAGCGCCTGGCGGTAGACCCAGGCAAGGATCCAGAGGGTGACGAGCAGCGGCAAAAGCGCCGCCAGCCCCGCGAGGAAGTAGCGCTCGAGCTTCACGGCAGGACCTCCAGGTCAAAGACCCCCGAGCGGTAGCGGAGGACGACCCGGCGCCGCACCCCTTTCCGCGCCACCTCCATCCGGGCCTCGAAGAACTCGGGCGGGCGTTCGGTGAGGCGAAGCTCCACCACCCGGTAGCCGAGATCGGCGAGCGCCCTTTTTAACCAAAGGAGCATCCGTTCAAAGGACTCGGGCGAGGTGAAACGGCTCTGACTCGCGGCCCCCTGGTAGCGCTGGAAGAGGATCACGCTCCCTTCCGGAGCCGCGAGGCCCAGCTCGGGGTTTAAAAGGATCCTCCCCCCGGCGTCGCGGAGGACCAGCACCCCAGGGCCGGCCTTGGCCGGGGGATAGACGGGCTTTTTCACGGTGGGGGCACAGGCCGCGAGGAGGAAGAGGAAGAGAAGCAAGAGCCGTCTCATTCGAGCTCGATTCTAAAGTCGAGGGGTCTCAGGTAGAACTCGTGGATCGCGGTGGTCGAGACCACCGCCACCGTGGGCAGGTGGCGCTTGTAGTGGGTGCGGTTCACCAGCTCCTTGACCCGGCGAATCTCTTCCTTCTGGTAGCCGAGGGCCTCGATGTAGCGGTCGGGGTAGCCCTTTAAGTAGTGCTCGAGGATTACGTCGGCCCGGGCGTAGGCGATTCCGAGGTCGTCCTCGTCGGTCTGGCCGGGGATGAGGTCGGCGGTAGGGGGCTTTTTCCGCACCGCCTCGGGGACCCCGAGCTCCTCGGCGAGCCCCCAGACCTGGGTTTTGTAGAGATCGCCGAGGGGGTTCACCGGGGGCGCGTCGTCCCCGTGCCAGGTGAAGTAGCCGAAGAGCCGCTCGGTCTTGTTCCCGGTGCCGAGGGGAAGCGCGTGGTAGGCCACCGAGAGGTCGAAGAGCACGATCATCCGGGCCCGGGCCTTGACGTTGCCCTTGCGGTGGGGGGTGAGGTCGGGGCGGAGCTTGGCGTAGCCCTCGACCATCGCCGTGATCTCGATCACCTCGAGCTCCACCCCGAAGGCCTCGGCGACGAGCCGGGCGTCCGCGAGCGAACGCGGGTCGCTCTCGGCGTGGGGAAGGGCCAGGGCGTGGACGTTCTCGGGCCCAAGCGCCCGCACCGCGAGCGCGAGCGTCGTGGCCGAGTCCACCCCGCCGGAGACCGCCACCAGCGCCTTTTCGTAGCCCCGCCAGGCGAGCTCGCGGCGGAGGAAGCCGGAGAGGTAGTCGGCGACCGCAGGATAATCGAGCGCGAGCACCTCCCCCCCGGGAACGCCGTAGATCTTCCTCATAGCGCCTCCACCACCCGCTTGAGGTCGTTTAAGAGCAGGGGAAGCCCGCTTTTCAGGTCGGCGAGCATGGGGTTGTCGTAGCGCACCGGGGGAATGCGGTCAAGATCGAGATCGAAGACGAGCGCCGCCTCCTCGAAGACCGGAGCCTCGGCCAGGATCCGCCCCTCGGGCGAGGCCACCAGGCTACCCCCGCTCATCCCCTTCCCGGCCTCGCTCCCCACCAGGCTGGCGAGCACCACGTAGAGCCCGTGCTCGGCGGCAACGCTCTTCGCGAGCTCTCGCCAGCGCTCGACGTTGGCCGGACGCGGGCCAAAGAAGCCCCGGGCCGGGCTCGCGGAGGGCACGTAGATCACCTCGGCCCCGTCGAGGGCGGCGAGGGTGCTGGTGATCGAGTGCCAAAAGTCCTCGCAGATCAAAATCGCCGCCCGCCCAAACCGGGTGTCGAAGGCCCGCACCGCGTGCCCCCGGGCGAGGTAACGTTCTTCGTCGAAAACCCCGTAAGTGGGCAGGAAGACCTTGCGGTGCAGGTGCAAAAGCCCCCGCCCCCCGAGCTCGAAGTAGGCGGCGGCGTTGTAGTAGGCCCCCTCCCGCTCGTCCTTCTCGTAAAACCCGATCACGAGGTCCAAGGGGCCTTCCCAGACCCGGCGGCGGATCGCATCGAGGCGCTCGCCGAGCGCCTCGACCGTAAGGGCGAGCTCCCGCACCCCGCCCTGGAGGAAATACCCCGTGGGAAAGGCCTCGGGGAGGACGACGACCTCGGGCGCGTCCTCGGCGAGCTCGGCGAGGGCCGCCTCCAGCCGGGCGAGGTTCTTTCGGACCTGCCCCTTCTCGGGGGCGAGCTGGAGCACCGCGTGCCGGACCATGGGACCAGTCTATCGCGGTATAGTGGGAAAAACCGGAAAGGAGGCGGCGATGACCATCAAGCAGCTGCTCGACAAGAAAGGCCGCGAGGTCCACACCATCGGCCCGGAGGAGAGCGTCTTCGAAGCGATCCGCCGCATGGCCGAGCTCGGGATCGGGGCGCTGGTGGTCACCGAGGGCGAAGATCCGGTGGGGATCGTCACCGAGCGCGACTACGCCCGGAAGGTGATCCTGAAGGGCCGCTCCTCGAAGGAGACCCCGGTACGGGCGATCATGACCGAAGAGGTGATCTACATCCGGCCGGAGCAGACGATCGAGGAAGCGATGGCGATCATGACCGAGAAGAAGGTCCGGCACCTTCCGGTGCTGGAGGGGGGTAGGCTCGCCGGGATCGTCTCGATCGGGGACGTGGTCAAGGCGATCATCGAGAACCAGCAGTTCGTGATTGATCAACTTACAAACTACATCCACGGCGACCGTTCGTAAAAACCCCCCTAGGGAGCATTCCAAGGACCCCCTTTTGGGGGGTCCGGACCCCTGTTTTGGGGGCTAGAATAGGCGGGTAGGAGGCGCGAACGGCTATGAATAAGCGCGAAATTTTGGAACAACTGGTATCCGAGCTGAGGGCCGCCCTACCCGAGGTCCAGGGCGCGGTGGTCGCCTCCGCCGATGGCCTTCCCATCGTGGCCCAGGCGGAAGACGCCGCCCGGCTCGCGGCCATGGCGGCCACCGCCCTAGGCCTTGGGCGCCGGATCGCCGAGACCACCCAGCTCGGCCCGCTGGCCGAAACCCTGGTGCGCGGCCGGGACGGCTACGTGGTGGTCTATGCCGTGGGGCAGCGGGGCGTGCTGGCCTTGATCGCCCCCGCCCAGGTCAACCTGGGGCTTTTGCACCTGGAGGCCCGGAACATCGCGGAACGCATGGCGGAGGTGCTGGGATGAGCGAAAAACCCACCCACGACGCCCTCGACTTCGACGCCATCGCCCAAAAGGCGCTCTCCGACATGCCGCCCGAGACGCGCTTTTCCGAAAAGGACGCCGAGGTCATCCGTCAAAACGCCGAAGCCCTTTTGCCCCTTCGCGATAGCTTCGTCAAGGGCTTTTACGACACGCTCTTCGCCCACGAACCCACCCGGTCGGTCTTCGAGGAGGGGGAGCGGGCGGAGCGGGAAAAGACCCTCTCCCAGTTCTACGAGCGCGTGATCCGCGGCCCTCACGACGGCAACTTCTTCGCCTGGCTCGCTTTCGTGGGGCCGGTCCACGTGGTGCGGGGGGTGACCAACCCGATGATGCTTGCCATGCTCGGCTACCTGGTGGAGTTCGTCCGCGAACGCTCCCGCACCCTGCCCGACCACGAAGCCCTGGTTGGCGCCTTCACCCGGCTCGCCGCCACCATGGGGGCGATCATCGCCTACGGCTACGAGATGGCCTGGAAGAAGGCGCTCGAAAACGTGGTGGGGATCCCGCCCGCCCTGGCCGAGCGGGCGGCCCACGAGGAGGCCACCCGGCTCTTCCCCCTGCGGAGTCACAAAGGCGCCTAGAGCTCGAAGCGGTAGCGCAAAAAGAGCTCGAACCCCGCCTGGTCCACGCCCGCATCGAAGGCCCAGGCCGACCAGGAAACTCCTACCCGGGCGCGGGCGGGGTAGGCGAGGAGAAGCCGGCCCTTGACCCGGCGGTCGGCGTAGTTCAAGGCAAACTCGTTTCGGGCGCCGATCCGCACCGCGGCGTCCACCACCGCCCCCTCGTAGGGGGCGCGGAGCCCCAAAAGGGCGTAGGCGCGGGTAGGCTCCCCTACCGCCCCCGCCCCCAGGGTGTAGGTCCGGCCCTCGGCGCGCCAGGCGAGGGCGAGCTCGAGCCCGCTTACGTCGTTCGCGAAGCGGTAGGCGCCGAGGAGAAAGAGCTCGGCCTGGGCGCGGAACTTAAAATCGAGGTCGGCATATAACCCGAGCGTCTCCCGCTCAAACGGCCAGAAGTGGCTCGGGGTGCGGTTTTCGGTGTAGCCGAGGCGGGCCGAGAGGGCGGTGCGGGCGAGCGCGAAGCGCGCCCGGCCCTCGACCCAGTACTGGGCGTCGAGCCCCATGTGGGCGCGGAGACCGAGCTCGGCCCGGCCGGCAGGGCCGGCCTCGAAGGCCCGGGTGAGGGCAAACCCCACGTTGGTCTCGTCGGTGCGGGGCCAAAGCGCCCGCAGGTAAAGGTCGAACCGCCAGTCCCCCGCGGGGTACAAAAGCCGCAGGGTGGGCCCCAGGCTGGCCGGGGGCGAGCCCAGCCAGCCGCCCACCTCGAGCCGCTGGCCCAAGGCCAGGGCGAGGACGAAAACGAAAAGCACGGCAAACCGCTTTGCCATCGCTCCCCCCTCCGGGCGCGGCGCGCGCCGACTTCCCGTAGCATAGCCCGCCCGGGAGTACGCGGTCCGAAAACGTGGCATACTCGGGCGTAAGAAGATGCTCACGGGCAACCTCTCCGACCTTCCCTTCCTCGAGCTCCTCCAGACCCTGGCCGCCGGCAGCGGAGGCACCCTCCGAATCCAGGCGCCGGGGGTGGAGGGCACGGTGGGCTTCGCCGGCCGCCGGGTGGTCTACGCCGAGGCGCTCGGGCTTTCTGGAATGGACGCTCTGGTGCTGCTTACCGGACTCCGCCAAGGACGGTTCGCCTACACGAACGAACCTCCCCAAGAATCCAACCTCGAGGTACCGCTCGAGGCGGCGCTCACCGATCTCGCGGGCGTTGCCGACGCGTGGAAGAAGCTCACCCACCTGCCGGAGGACTGGAGCCGGACCCTGCGCCAGGCGGCGATCCGGCGGGAGCTCGAGCTCTCCCTCGACGAGCTCGGCGTCTTCGCCGACGCCGAGGGGAAGTCAGTGGCCGAGGTGCTGGCGGTCCCGGGGAAGGTGCTCGAGCGCGCCAGGGTGCTCGACCGGCTGTTCAAAAACCAGGCCTTAACCACGCTGCCCTCGCTCGGGGTGGGCCCCATCACCTTGGTGGCCCTCCCTTACTACGGGCCCCAAAGCCCGGTCGCTTACGTGGACTACGCGCTCTATCAGCGCTGGGCCGAGAAGATCGGCGGCCCGTTTAAACTGAAGGTGCGCTCGCCACGGGGGCTTGAGGCCAGCTTTCCCGTCGAGCCCCGGGAACAGATCCCCGAGCGGATCATGCTCCACGATCGCGAGCTGAGAAAGCTCCGCGCCGGACGCGGCACCAAGCTCAAGGTCATGCCGGAGGTCGAGGATGGACTTACTAAGCCTTAACGCGCTTTTAAACCGCTACGTCTGGGGCCCGGAGATGATGCTCGCCTTCCTGGCGGTGGGGCTCTACCTCACCGTCCGCACGGGGTTCGTGCAGTTTTCCAAGATCGGCATCATCTTCCGGGAAACCCTCGGAGCCATCCGGGAACGCACCCTCGGCGCCGGTGGCGAGATCACCCCCTTCCAGGCCACCATGGTCGCCCTCGGTGCCACCATGGGCCAGGGCAACCTGATCGGCGTCACCGCGGCGATCCTCATCGGGGGTCCGGGAGCGGTCTTTTGGATGTGGATCGCCGGCATCCTGGGAATGGCCACGAAGTTCGCCGAGGCCGTGCTGGCGGTCCACTTCCGCCAGCGCTACGCCGACGGCAGCGTCTCCGGCGGCCCAATGTTCTACCTTTCCCGGGGCCTGCCCAAGGGGCTTCGCTGGCTCGGGGGGCTGTATGCCCTCCTTGCGGCCCTCGCGGCCTTCGGGATCGGCAACCTGACCCAGAGCTCGGCGATGGCCGGAAGCCTGGAGGCCGCCTTCGGGGTCCCGGTGGGGCTTACCGGGCTTTTCGTCGCCCTCGTCGCCGCCTTCATCCTCGCCGGGGGCGTGCGCCGCATCGCCGCCTTCGCCCAGGCTCTGGTGCCGCTGATGCTGCTTGGCTTCCTCGCCGCCGGGGCCTACGCTTTGGCGATACACGGGGCCGCGCTCGCCGGCGCGATCGCCGCCATCTTCCAAGGCGCCTTCGGAGCCCAGGCGGCCGCCGGCGGCGCCGCCGGCTACGCCCTGCAACAAACCCTGAAAGCAGGCGTGGGCCGGGGGATCTTCTCCAACGAGGCCGGACTCGGCTCGGCCGCGATTGCCCACGCCCAAGCCCAGGTCGACCACCCGGTGCGACAGGGCTTTTGGGGCGTGATCGAGGTCTTCCTCGACACCCTGGTGGTGAACACGGTGATGGCCCTGATCGTCCTGGCGAGCGGGGTCTGGCAGACAGCGACGAGCGCGCCCCAGGCCTTCGTCGCCGCCTGGAACTTCCCCGGCGGGAGCTCGGTGGCGGCGATCGTTCTCGCCCTCTTCGTCTTCACCACGCTGGTCTCCTGGGGCTTTTACGGCGAGGAGGCGGCGGGTTTCCTGTTCGGCGATGGAATCCGCTGGCCCTACCGCATTACCTACATCGTCTTCGCCTTCGTGGGAGCGCTTGGCGGCTTTGAGCTCCTCACCGCGTTGGCCGACACCTTAAACGGTCTGATGGCGATTCCGAACCTCCTTGGCCTCGTCCTCCTCGGCGGGGTGGTGGCGGGGCTGGTGCGCGGCTTCTTCCGCGGCGAGCCGTGGCGTCCTCCGCGCTAGCCCCGGTGGTGGTCGGGCTCTCGGGGGCTTCCGGGATGCCCTACGCACTCGACTTGCTGAAAGCGTTGAAGACGGCCGAAGTCGAGGTCCACCTGGTAGCCACCCGGGGGGCGCTCGAAGTGCTCCGGGCCGAGACCGAGCTCGAGCCCGAGGCGCTTTTCGCCCTCGCGCACCGGCACTACCGTGAAGACGAGCTTGCCGCCCCCATCGCCTCGGGCTCCTTCGCCACCCAGGGCATGGTGGTGGTGCCCGCGAGCCAGACCACGCTGGCCAAGATCGCCGCCGGCATCGCCGACAACCTGCTCACCCGGGCGGCCTTCGTCCACCTCAAGGAGCGCCGTCCCCTGGTGCTCGTACCCCGGGAGACGCCCCTCCCCCTCCCCGCGCTCCGAGCGATGCTCGCCGCCGCCGAGGCCGGAGCGGTGATCCTCCCCGCTTCTCCCGGTTTCTACCACCGCCCCCGCGCGGTAGAAGACCTGGTCCGGTTCGTCACCCAGCGGATCCTCGACCACCTGGGGGTACCCCTCGATTGGGCACCCCGCTGGGGGGACTAGGGTGGACCCCGCGATCGCCTTTCTGGCCGGGCTCGGCACCGGGGCGCTTTTCGTCTACCTACTCCTCGCCGGCCGGCTCGCCCGGCTTGAGGCCCGGCTTGAGGCCGAGCGGGAGAAAAACCGCTGGAGCGAGGAGGCCAAGGACACGCTGGCCCAGGCCTTCCAGCTCCTCGCGGCAAAAAACCTCGAGGAGGCCCAAGCGAAGCTCGCCGAGGCCGCCCGCGCCCTCTTCGATCGAATCGAGGGCGAGGTCAAGGGCGGGCTGCAAAGCCACGCCCGGGAGCTTGCGGGGCTGGTCAACCCCTTAAAAGAAGCGCTTAAAGCCCTCGAGGGGCGCATTCAAACCCTGGAGAAGGAGCGGGAGGGCGCCTACCGGGCCCTTGCGGAACAGCTCAGGCTCCTCAAGGAGGAGCAAGGGGCGCTGAAAGAGGCCGCCCAGGGGCTCCGCGCCGCCCTCTCCGCCGAGCGCACCCGGGGGCTTTGGGGCGAGCTCCAGCTCAAACGGGTGGTGGAGCTCGCGGGTATGGAGCCCCACGTGGACTTCGCCTTGCAGCCCGCCACCGAGCGCGGCCGGCCCGACCTCGTGGTTCACCTCCCCGGGGGCGGGGCGATCCCGGTGGACGCGAAGGCACCCATGAACGCCTTCCTCGAGGCCCAAAACACCTCCGACCCCGCCCTCCGGAAAGCGCGGCTGAAGGCCCACGCCGCCGCCCTCCGGGCCCGGATCCGGGAACTCGCCGAGCGCGCGTACTGGGAGGGGATCGAGGGAGCCCCCGAGCTGGTGGTCGCGTTCGTCCCCAGCGAGGCCGCCCTGGAAGCCGCCTTCGAGGCCGACCCCACCCTCTTCGAGGAAGCCCTGCGGCTCCGGGTGCTTCCCGCGAGCCCGATCACCCTGCTCGCCCTCCTCAAGTCGGTGGCCTACGGCTGGCGGCAGCACCGCCTCTCCGAGGAGGCCCGCCGGATCGCCGAGGAAGCCCGCGAGCTGATCGAGCGCTTTTCCACCTTCGGCGGGCACCTGGGGGAGATGGGGCGGAAACTCAAGGCCAGCGTCGAGGCCTACAACCGGGCGGTGGGTAGCTTCGAGCGGCGGCTCTTACCGCTCGCGAGCCGGATCGCCGAACGGGTGGGGCAAAAGGAGTCCCTCGACCCGCCCCGTCCCCTCGAGACCACCCCCCGGGACTACGGGGAGGGCTCGGAAAGCCCGAAGTAGCCCTCGAGCACCCGCCGCTGCGCCGGGGTCAGGGGAACCTCGC
>Ga0256833_1000896_pt1 | contig 22520 bp, 23 predicted proteins | sample 356284metaG_FD_190535 | JGI IMG/M metagenome (GOLD analysis project Ga0256833, IMG submission 190535) | Hydrothermal vent microbial communities from Mid Atlantic Ridge, Atlantic Ocean - 356-284 | ecosystem: Environmental > Aquatic > Marine > Hydrothermal vents | place: Atlantic Ocean: Mid... | reverse complement strand
ATCATGGCTATTTCTACTGCAAATGCTAAGGCACAACCCAGTAGCATAACGTTTCCAAGTCCTAAGTTGTTGTAACTCATGAGTAGCATACCCAAAAGTGCAGTAAAAGTACAGATCAACTCTTTCACGTATTTGAACGGAACTATCCCCAAGATCTTGAGATCCGGGTTAAGCTCTTCTTTAACCATTTCAATCGTATCCAGCAAAAGTAGCAGGCCGTGAAGTGAGAAGTAAGCTGTCTCGACGGGAATGATGAGATAGTCCGATGCGACCATTGCGTTTATCGTCAGAAGGCTGAAAGTTGGCTGGCAATCTATCAAAACCACATCAAAGCCGTTTATATCGTTAATAACTTTCGAAAGTATCCTCTCCCTTCCCAAGACGTTTGTTAGGGTTACGTTCAAACCTTCCAAGTAGTCTCTGGATGGAACGTGTTTAAATTTCCCATCCAGTTCAACGTCTACGGCTACATCCGTAAGCTTAACCCTCTCACCTTTTCTCGCCGAATACGATTCGAGAACCGTATCCACCCCTCTATCTACCTGTTCGGGATCTATTCCGTATGCTACCGTCAAAGTTGCTTGAGGATCCAAATCCACAGTCAGAACTCTGTAATCTCTCGCTAAAAGATACGAAAAGTGATATACCGTCGTAGTCTTCCCCGTCCCCCCTTCTGATTCACCGACAAGATAACCATCATTATAGATATCTCGATAATTCGAATATATAAACGCTTAGATTTCTTGACGTCGAGAAAAATAGACGTCTATGTATTCGATCTATTCGTTCCGACGGATTTGACTAAGAGGGAAGTTTTGAAAGCGTTTGAAAGGGATATCCTGGACCTTTTGAACTCGTAAGGGAAATAGTTGAGGATAAGCTGAAGGGTATAAAGAACGTGGAATTCTACGATGCTTCTTTCAAGGATAACGAATTTCTGCTGGAATATACCGTCGATTTCGCGAACGGTAGGATCAACGTGAAAATAATAGGATCAGAGAACCCTTACAGATTTTTCAGGGAATGAAGATCCTTGATCTTCTCGAGATGCACTCTTCAATCATTTATAATCTTCATACTAGACTCTACAAAAGATAAGAATGAGAATGAAAAATCATCTCTTTGCTTTTAGAATTACAAGGCATTCCGTCTCAATGCCATTGGGAGATGCATTCTTACGGTTTCTAAAGAGTTTTCTGCTTTTTATCACATCTACATACGTTATTATATGTTCAAAACCACCATTTTCTAAATGTTCTACAAAGATAATATCATATGGTGGACTTACTCCTGAAAAACTTGCATTCCCTACAAAAATACCCATGTAGTCTGTCACATTCTTTCCAAGCCTATCAAATACGCCCAAAACTGAAGTAAAATATTTCACATAAACTTTCACAAGCTTTGGATTTTTCTCCTCTATCCGCTTGTAGAATTTTTCATATGTGTCGGATTGTATATCTATTTTTGGTATTGTCTCTTCTGGACAATACGGGATTTCTAATTTACCAAGATTTCTGATCTGCTTATCATCATACCCCAACCATGCAAGTTCTAATTTGAAAGAACGAATGTATTCGTGTGCCATTCCATATGGTGGAGAAGTTAGAAGATGATTGATATCTCTGTCAAGTTCATAATTTATAATGTCTATTCCACCTTTTGCTATACATATGCCACCTTTATAGTATTTTTTGAACTCCATACTTGCTTTATACACTTCTCTTAACGCTTTTTCGAAGAAGTCTAATATCATCTTTTTATAATTTCCTTTTTTTAACATTTCTTCGATTTCAGCCTTCTTCTTTTTTGAGCGAAAAATCTTTGGAACTTGATCATCTGCAAATGAAAATCTTCTTGATACCTTAAACAAAGCTATCAAAACAAGAGGGTGTGGATTTTCGTAGTATACACCCCACATTTTTTCAAGGATTTCGAGGAATTCCAGAGGATACCATTCTTCGATTTTGCTCCATTTTGGTTTATAAATTGGAGCATCCTTTAAATTAAAATACTGACTTAAATTGGGGTACCAATCTGAGAGGAATGTTTTTGCCTTCAGAAGCGGTTCTATAACTGGATTCAAGTCTAAACAAATAGCATTCCGATTAGTTATTAGGGCCTCAACACCAACCGTCCCAGAACCTGCAAATGGATCTATAATCCATTCTTGATCTTTTGTATATTTGTCAATAAAGAAACGAACTACCTGTGGAATAAATCTCGCAGGATAATAATACATACCATGCGAGGCGTAGGTAGTTGTTAGCCGCGGATATTTATCTCTGAATGATATCACGACTCTTTTTTCAAAAGTGATATTACTCATTTAATCTCCCCCTCTCCTCCAAAAATTGAGTTATATCAACTTGCTTTAAGCTACTTTTGGCTTCATTTTTTTCTTTTCCTTTCTGTTGTAATTTTTTAAGTTTTTTTGATATTTCCTCCAGATGCTCATAGACAATTCTCAGCAAGATAACGTCTCTTATATAATTTATCTTGTCTCCAAGTGAATCAAAAGGAATTATATCTTCATCGCCCCTTATGAGAGGCGATACATCTTTTGAAATTTTAGCACTACATTTTTCGTATTCATTCAAGCATTTACGTGATTTCAAGTACTCTTCGAGATTCATACTACGTAACTTATCAGATAAAATGCTTACATTCGTTCTTCCATACTTAACGAGATTTTCAAGTTCAAGTGTTGCAATTGCATATGCAAGCCATAAATCATCCCATGTCGAAAGTAGCTCTAAATATATCTTATATCTCTCAAGCGCTTTTCTATAATTCTCATTATCAATTTCTACACCAAACTCACTCCACAAAGTTTTAATAAGCTCTTCTGCACCATAGATAATACATGTTTTTAATTTCTCGTTTATTTGTACAACTTTGCCTCCTTTAAGCTTCTCCTTAATTTCTGTTTCATTCTCTAAGTTAATCATAGACAATAGCTTATTTATTAAAGTAATTTTTTGTTGTGGCTCTGCCCTTGGTTTTACCCAAATGTATATGATGTATAAAATTTCTTTCGATAATTCTTCATCTTTGAGTTTTTTTAATAATTCAGCGAGTGACGGTTTCGCTGTTGCTCCGCCAGTGTCATCTCTCGATCTCATTTGCAATATTATAACTTTGTCATTTACAGTTGCTAAGACATCTATATCATGCTTATCAATAATCTCTTTAGCTTTCTTTTCCGATCCAACTGTATCAGTGAGTATTTTTATTTTCTCATCCTTTGTAGATCCTATTTCTGGTGTTATTCCCATTTCTTCTATCGTTAAAATCTTCTTTAGTATTTCTTCAAGTGCTTTTCCCTGTCTTGCCCTAAAGGAACTCTGGACAAATTGTTGGAATGCAAATTGATAATAACTATACATCGCCAACTTATCGGAAAAAACGATAAACAGTCTTTCCGCGCTACCTAATCCAAATGCTACTTTTTTTGTCTCATCGAGTGCATCTGCCCGATCTTTTAGATGTTCTCCATTATTGTAGAAAATGGCATTAATGAGTATTAAAGCAAGTTTAAGTGGGCTTTCTAGATTTGAAATAATTTCAGATAATTCTAGGTCTTCAGGATTTCTTAATATTTCCAAGGTAAGCAATTTTCGAGGATAAAATACATTGGCACTATTCAATTATTCTCACCTCTTCTACTGGTGGGTTATTGCTTCTTATATGTGTGACTTTTATGTGTGACTTTGGTTGGTGATCTCTAATTTAGTTTAAGTCAAAGGGTTCGTCTTACCTAACAGATAGTAATAGTATAACCAACATGTTAGGTAAGAAAGGGGGTAAATATATTTGATCCAGAATATTCTCTTTCAATTTTATTGGATTCTTGTAAAAAATTTTTGCAACGACTGGTGTTAAAACGACGTATAGGGAAGTTATGTACCCAGCGTTTGTTGCTGAAGAGTAAACCATTCCAAGAGTTTGAAGGGAATAGCCAAGAAACACGACAAATCCTATTTTTATTCCCGTTATCATTGAATTTTTTAGTTTTTCTTTGCTAACTTTCATTGTAGGAAGTAGTATTAGAAATGCCAAGGTTGATATACTAAATCTAATAGCGTTAAAAGCGAAAGGGGAAATGTAAGTTAAAGCTATTTTTACGAGAGGAAAAGTCGCTCCCCATATCAGAGCTACTAACAGCAAGTACAAGTCAGCTTTAGCTCTCACGGCGATTTTGCAATTTCGCCTGTATTTATATTCCTGCCTCAAAGCTTGAGAGTGTGAATCCACCTGTCTAACTAAAAACGAAAACATTAATCATGTAAAATTTTGAACTCTATTTTTAGACAATTAACGAAGCATAAATTTATATATGACGAAGGTTCAGAAATTGCTGGGGTGATGCAAGTGGAAGAAGTAGAGGAAGTGTTCGTAGTGGAAGCGAGAAAGTTCGTCAAAGACGTTTCGGAGCTTGAGAACTTTGAAAGAGAACTGAAGGAAAAGGGATTCATAGTTGAGAAGAGATGTATTGTTTTTGAATATTGAATTTTATTTTAGAAAGAATTAATTTTTCTCCAACACGTGAAACATTTTTAAAGCATGCCACAAGCTTTGATTACGCATGAAAGAAGACGTGCCTTTGCCAGAAGTTAACATTGGTATGATCGGTCATGTTGATCACGGTAAAACCACCCTCGTAGCAGCTCTGAGTGGTGTGTGGACGGATAGGCATAGTGAAGAGTTGAAAAGAGGCATATCCATAAGGCTCGGTTACGCGGACACGACTTTCAGGAAGTGCCCGAAATGCGAACCTCCTTACTGTTATACAGTTGAAAGAACTTGTCCGAGATGCGGGAGCGAAACTGAAATTCTAAGAACTGTTAGCTTTGTTGACAGTCCGGGACACGAAACGCTCATGGCAACGATGTTAAGCGGTGCGGCTTTGATGGATGGTGCAGTCTTAGTAATAGCGGCAAACGAAAAGTGTCCACGTCCCCAGACAAAAGAACACTTGATGGCTCTTGAAATCATAGGAGTTGATAAGATAGTTATAGCTCAGAACAAAATAGACATAGTTTCAAAAGAAAGAATTCTTGAAAATTACAGAGAGATTCAGGAATTCATTAAAGGTACTATTGCTGAAAACGCTCCAATAATACCTATTTCCGCTCAGCAGAAAGTTAACTTAGATGCTTTGATTGAAGCTATAGAAGAAACAATTCCTACACCGAAAAGAAACCTCGACGCTCCACCACTTATGCACATTGCAAGGAGTTTTGACGTTAACAAACCGGGAACCCCACCAGAAAAGCTCATAGGTGGTGTAGTTGGAGGTAGCTTGGCGAGGGGAAGACTAAGAGTTGGGGATGAGATTACGATAAGACCGGGAATAAAAGATGAAAAAAGAGGAACTTGGGAGGAATTGCATTCAGAAGTCGTTGGAATTACAGCCTCAGGCAAATCTGTAGAAGAAGCAACTCCCGGAGGGTTGATTGGTGTTGCTACAAAACTCGACCCATACTTAACAAAAAGCGATGCTCTCGTCGGAAACATCTTAGGAAAAGAAAAAAGCTTGCCGGATGTACTTTTTGAATTTACGATGGATGTTCAATTGCTGGAAAGGGTAGTTGGAACTGAAGAAGAGCTTAAAGTGGAAAAGATAAAGATGAACGAGCCACTAATGCTGAGCGTTGGTACTATGATAACTCTTGGAGTAGTAACATCTGCCAGAGATGACATCGTAGAAGTAAAGCTGAAAAGACCAGTTTGTGCTGAGAAAGGTTGGAGAGTAGCTATAAGCAGGAGGATTGGCTCGAGGTGGAGGCTGATAGGAGCGGGAATAATAAAGTGAATTTGAAGAAGAAAGTGAAGAAGTGTGTAATAATAGACACGAATGTTTTAATGTACGTTTACTTGGCGAGAGTTGACATCTTTGGAGAGCTTAAAGCTCGTGGCTACTTCAAGTTTTTAGTTCCGGATTGCGTTGTAAAAGAACTTGAGGTCTTGAGAGATAAAGCAGGTGGAAAGTACAGCAGAGCAGCGAATTTTGCTCTTCACCTAATTGAAAAAGAGAAAATCGAAGTAATCAAAAGTTTTGGTGGAAAGGGAACGGATGAAAAACTACTCGAACTCAGCAAGAGGAATGACTGCGTTTTACTCACAAACGACAGAGAATTGAAGAAAAAAGCGAGAGAAAGGGGAATTAGAGTGGGGTATGTAAGGGAAATGAACAGACTGTTTTTGGAGGACTAAGTATGAAAGTCATCGTCTGCGGCTCGATTGGCTACGGAGGGAAGGAGGAGATAATCAAATTGCAGGAGTTATTGAAGAGCAGAGGTTACGAAGTCATAAATCAGCTCGAAATAGATTACAGCGATGTAGAGGATTTTAGAGATAGAAAAGATTTGTGGGATGTTGTCAAAAGAGATTTAGAGTTGTGCAGTAAAGCCGACGTTATAGTTCTAATCGTGAAATACCCAAGTTTTGGTGCCATGGCTGAAGTCGTTATTTCTAAAATGAAGGGTAAAAAAGTAATAGCGTACTGCCCTTGCGAAGTGAAATCTCCTTGGCCCCTCTACTTTGCTGATTGCATTGCGAGGAGTGAGGAAGAGCTTTTAAATGTTCTATCCTCTTTTAAAGAGAAAGCAACAAAAATAGGAGTTATTCCTTGCGTTTACAGAAAACACGAAATGGAACTGGTTTACAGAGATTTTACGTGTATTTGTCCAGTTACGGGGAGAAGGGATAGAGCCACGATAACTATTAGATACCGTCCAAGAGATAAGATACTTGAGTACGAATCTTTAAAACAGTACTTCGAAGAATTTAGAGATAGAGTAATGCACCACGAAGCCGTAGTTGAGAAAATTTATACAGATATAGAAAAAATTCTGAATCCAGAATGGCTCGAAGTTGTTGCTGAATTTGAGGAGAGAAGTGGAGTTAGAGCAAAAGTTAGGTTGAGTAGTTAATTTAAGTAACTTAACATGGCTCACGATAGCGATCACGTTAAAAGAGTGGTAAAACTTGCACTGTACATAGCTAAGAAGGAAGGGGCGGATTTAGAAGTCGTTAGAGTCGCAGCCGAACTCCACGATATAGAAAGAGGTAAGAAAAATCATGCCATCGAGAGTGCAAAAACTGCTGAAAAAATTTTGAGGGAAAGAGGGTATGACGAGAATTTTATTGCAAAAGTGAAGCACTGCATAGAGGCGCACTCCTTCTCTTCTCAAGCAATGGGGGTTAAACCCGAAAGTCTTGAAGCCAAAGTTCTCAGCGATGCAGATAAACTCGATGCGATGGGTGCAATTGGAATTGCAAGAGCCTTTCTATTTGCTGGAGAGAGAGGCTTAACGATAGGCGATGTAGTTAGACACTTTGAAGAAAAACTGTTAAAGTTGATTGACTGTATGTACACAGATACTGCGAAAGAAATAGCTAAGGAAAGGCACGAATTTTTGAAGGAATTCTACGAAAAGTTGAAAATTGAGTTAATATCCGAGCAAGAACGTAAAAACGAAGTAAGTTAGTAGTACTAAAACCAACATGTGCTTTAGACCAGCCTTTAGCTCTCCTTCACCCATCAAACCTGCTATTAGACCGCTAACCGTACCGTTTATCAGAGATGTGTGGTAGAACAACCTTGTTAATTCGCTAACGTTGGGAATTCTGAACTGTATATATGCATGGCTGACCTGCGGTAAGTGCATCTTTGAAAAAACTTGAATAAAATTTGAAGTCAGTATGTAAATTGTAAAGAGGAATACGCCAAACGTCATGTAAATAACTACTATGTAAACGAACATTTCGTTTTTAACTCTACTTTTTAACTCCAGGTACAGTTGAGCGTCGTTTGCGGCCGTATATAAAGCATCTTTTATAGTTCCTGCAGACTCCATAGCTTTCAAAAGTATTGATGTTACCTTAGTTACGGTTACACTGCTAACTCTTCTTTCAAATCTCTTTAAAGCATCGCTTAATAGCATTCCCCATTCCAAATCTTTTCTTATTAGAGCTATCTCTGAAGTAAGGGCTCCCAAATTTGATGTGGACAACACTCTTATAGCAGAAACTATGTTCAAACCGCTCTCGTTTAAACTTGCTAACTGTTTTAAGAAATCTGGTATGTGCTCCTCTATCTTCTTTATTCTCCTATTTCTAATCTCCACGAGTATTGTATAAGGCGTAATCGTTACTACGAGAAATAGAACGAAGAGTGTCTCTATTTTTTGCTTATAAACGAATGGCAACGTTAGTAGGAAAACGAACGGCGTTATGTAAAATGTATATTCTGGTCGGTAAACAAGAACCTTTAAGTTTCCGAGAACGTTTTTTATCCTTCTAACCAAGTTGTAGTAAGTTCTTACGAATTTGCTTGGATATGTAAATTCAGGATTTCTTCCGTCGCAAACCCTTGCTGAGAGCCTACTTTTTCTAAACCTCTCTCCTGTCCACTTAACTTCGTACTCAGACATCATAGACCCTAAAAGCCATATGAACATAATTCCCCCAATTGGCATGTACATGTAAATAACAAGTTTCATTATATCGGTTGAGTAGCTTTCAACCATACCCATTACGACGAATATTATGAGAAGGAAGAGAGGAGCTACGACTAAGGCTGAAACGTAAACTTCAGCTAAAATTCCGAGGCTATTGAGAAAGAGCTCCTGATACTTTTCTTTCTCGTTCATCAAGTGCTGGGACTTGAATTCTAAGAATTCACTGAGTTTTCCGCTTCCCTCTATCACGCTCGTCATATCATCCAAGAAGTCAGAGAATTTTTGTGAGGGGGTTGTAGAGGCGACATACCTAATAGCCGAACTAAGACTTTCGTGAAAAACTTTAACTCTGTTAACTATAACCCTAAACTCCCTTCCAACTTCTCCAGTTACAGATACCTCTTCTGATATTATCTGAAACATCTCTATTACTGGAATACCTCCCTTAGCCATTCCGAGCATCATGTTTACTACGTGGGGGAAAATCACTTCTATCTGCCCTCTTCTATGGGATGCGTATAACTTTGGATACCGCAGTATAAAGTATCTGAGCAGAAGGAACGAAAGCAATGTGAAAATTACTGCTGAGAATATTGGTAAAATTACTTTTAAATCGCCCAAACTTGGTAAATAGTACAGCTTTGGAATGACACCTTTAGCACGCAAAACGTAAATAAAATCTCCGAGTACGTATCCAATAACGAAGAAGAGAGGAGTTAAAATTAAAGGATAGAAGAGGGCTATCGACAGGTATTTTGGGACTGTAACAGGGTATCTGCAACTCCTCAAATCTTTCTCCAAATCTGCAAACTTTTCTGGATTTTCGTTGTACTTCTTTCTGTAGTACTTTACGAGAGCGGGGGGTGCGTATATCTTGAAGACTTCTCTGTTAAGCTCTTCAGCTTTTATAGCTTCATAAATTTTTTCTAAAACACTCGAAAAATCTCTTTTCTCTCTCTTTTTCTGAATTTCCTCTAATCCCTTTCTCGCTCTTTTTAACTCTCTTTCTTTTTTAACTTCCTCTATAAATTTCTTTACATCTTTTAGAGATTCAATTTGTTGCTTTAAACTTTCACTAAAACTTTTTTTAGATACGTATTCTTGAGTTTCAATTCTTAACTTTTGACCTTCTTCAAGAACTTCTTTTAGTTTATATCTCAGCTCTTCCAGCTTTTCGATACTCATTCCGATTATTTTCTAACATAACGAAGAGATATAGTTAACTATTCGATGTTGATAATGATTTTAGCAAATCTGTACCATCTTTTCCGAAAGTTCAACAAATTTTTTTAAAAATCCGGGTTTGAACAGCTTTTTATTCCATACATCTGGAAACCTTTTAATTCTCGAATCCAAGGGTATTTCGCATATTACGTTCTTTAAAACACTCATCTTTTTTTCGTACTTGTTTACTATGTATCCAGAAATTGTTACCCCCATCGTTTCGAGCATCTTTGACAGCTTAGTTGCATCCAAGTATGAAGCTCTTTCATCAGCAGTAACTATGAAAACGCAATCAGATAGCTTTACTGGGTATATCGAGTATTTGGATACACCGGGAGGAAGGTCAATTAGTACGTAGTCGTATCTGCTCTTCATGTGCTTTAATAGCTCAGGTAGCTTTTCAAGTTCAACTTTTCTTTCCAGATCCACTATAGACCTTGAAGGATAAACGTGTAGTTGATGTTTATCCACTCTTACTCTAACGTATTCCACTTTTTCCAGTTCGCACAGTCCGCAGAGATAGTGCGTTAAAGTAAAACCCGGCATATCCCCAGCATAGCTGTGTAGATTTGGCAGAGCAAAATTAAAGTCCAGAGCAGCTACTGAAAATCCCCGATTTGCCAGTGCCGCTCCGAGGTGTAGTGTTACGATTGTCTTTCCAACACCACCTTTTCCAGATGGTAAAGAGATTATCTTTCCTCCAGGAGTTCTGAACAACTCATAAACTTTTATTATTTCTTTGATTTTTTTTATTTTATCGTGTGTGATCATGCTATCTATCTATCATACTGTTAAAGAAGTCTTGGAGATTTTCCACTTTCTTTTCTCTCTGTTTTTCTTTCAAAGAAAGGAGCAACTTCTTCAAGTTTTTCAGAAATGGTGACAATTTTTTTCCTGTTTAGTTGAACTTCCTCTCTTAGACTTGAAAGCTCTCTTTCAAATTTAGAAAGCTCAATTTTAAGGTTTTCTGTTAATTCAGGCTGTTTTACACTCTTTAACGTTTCAAATTCTTCTTCAATCTTACTCACTCTGAGTTCGAGCTTTTTCACTTCTTCGCTCACGACTTTCATTTCTTCTTTCAGTTCTTTTATTTCTTTTTTAATCTCTTCTACTTCCTTTTTTTCTCCCTCTTTTTCTCTTTTCTCACTTTCTAAAAAATTTGAAATTGTTTTTTCTAAATTCTCTAATCTGTTTAACACGTGGGATAAGTCATCTCCTCTTACTTCTCCTCTTTCAACTTCTAACTTTGAAACTCTCGCAGAAACACTCGTTATCGTTTTTTTGATTTCTTCGAACTCCTCTTTTAGCTCTCCCTGTTTTTCCATTATCTCTTTTTGAGATTTTTCCATCTCAGGGATTAACTCATCTACAACTCTTTTCAGTTCTTCGAATAGCTTGTCCCACTTTGAAAGTAAAGTTTCAACGTCTTTCATCGTTACCCCCTTTACTTGTTTCTTGTTTTTCACTTGTTTTCGACTCTAAGCTTGGATATCGTATAAGCTCCTCTTGCTGAAGCTGTAGATGGCTTTTCCGGTACTTTTATGCTTATTCCAACTCCAAGTCTATCTCTCAGCACGGCTTCGAGTTTTTCAGCTAAACCTGGGATTTCTGCCATACCACCAATTAGTATAAAGTCTCTCTTCATTATCTGTCTGTAAACAGAGAAGTTTCTCTCCGCAAGCTCTGGTAAAAACTGCATTGCTACGAAATCTGCAACATCCTCTATGTACTCGTTCACCGGCTTTATTATGCACTCGTCTATTCTGAAGCTGTATTTTCCTTTCTCGAAGAGGTGAACTGTTTCCTGAACTTTTTCCCAGTTCTTCAGATTGGCATATCTCTCTTTAAACTCCCTCGCAGTCGTGATGTCTATGTTTACAGCTCCTCTCGTTTCATTCTGAATTTCGTTTCTTATCTTTCTGTCAACTGAATCTCCTGATATTGCTCCTGTAACGAGGCTGTAAACGATTTCACCCCTTCTTACAGCAACTACTTCTGTCGTTGAAGAACCGAGGTTTATTACGAGAAAAGTCTTGTTTAGCATTTCCATTCCTTCTGGAAAAGCAAGAGCTCCGAGAAATGAGTCATTCCACATTTCTTTACCGACCCACCCAACTGGTAGCTGAGCTATTACTTTTTTTAACAAGTTAACGCAAACTTCACTTTCTATGGAAGGTACGGCGTAAGTTACGTAGCTGTTTTCAGGTATATCGTATTCTTTTACGAGTCTAAGGAGAAAAGCTTTTAGTAATTCTGCTTCCTCTTCACTTCCAGGAAATCCACCTCTCAACATGTAGTTTACGTCATCTCCAAACAATTCTATCGCCTCGTCACCTATTACGTACTCTTTTTCCCCTGTTATCGGATTTTCAACTTCTCTTATGCAAGTGTGCGTTACGAATTCTCCATCGCTTGTAACTATAACCGTGTGCTGAGAACCGATTTTTATTCCTACTGGTATAGCTACAGTGCTGTTTTCTACTTCTTTATCCTCAGCCATAATCGACACCAGCGAATGAAAGAATGAAATCGTAAAAAATCTTTCTATTTTATCATTCATCCATAGTTATGTCAAGAGCTATTTCAGCCATATCTGCCGAATAAGCGGCAATTCTCGATATGCTGTCAACTATAGATTTTATGCTTAAAGCTTCTTCAACGTTGCTATTGATCATTTTTACATAGTACTTATCCTGTATTTCTTTCATCTCCTCGAATTCTGTTAAGACCGCATCGGCTAACTCATCATCTCTCTTAAAAAATGCGAGAGTTGACATCTTTAACATTTCAACGCACGGCTCCACGACTTCGCACAACTCGGGAATGCTCCTACCAAGTTTTAGCAGGTTTCTAGCCATGTTAGCTGCGTGATCGGCTATTCTTTCGTACCTCCTCGCAAACGTCCAGTAACCGAAAAGTACTCTCGTTTTTTCTCCTATAACTTTTTGAACCGATAACCCAACCTGTCTTAAAACTAAGAAGTGAAGTCTGTCTATTTCGTTTTCTCTAAGTATTATGGAGTTGCATATATACTCGCTGAAGTTTTGTAGAGATGAACAAAAATCTGAAAGCATTGCAAGGCACATGTTGCTCATTCTCTCAAGTACGTTTTCACTTTTAAACCTGTCATCGAGGAATACCTCCAAGCTTATAACTCTTCCTAAGTCCTCCATTATCTCCACACCTATAAGTGTATCGGCAGCGCTGTCTATGGCAGCTCTATGCTTTTCGTTGTAAACCTTAACTTTTATGGAATCGTATCCAGCTAAGTAACACGAAATTATTCTTCTCAACAAACAGGCTTTTCCCAGACCCTTAGCGTCTATTTCAGCTTCTTTTCTAACGCTCTTTTGAATTTGAGGTGTAATGCTTATACTCGAATTGGCTACGTACATGACAACGTTGTCTCCAGCTTTAAGTCCGTTCTCTTCTACCCACTTTTTTGGTAGTGTTATTATGTAACTGCTTCCACCGCTAAAGTATATTTTTCTCGTCTCAACTTTCATCTCCATTTTGGTTTTCGATATGATATTTATCCTTACCGATCTAAGATTCTACGTATTCTATATACTAACTATAGAGTGGTTATGATATATTGGGAAAAAATATATATTGCTTTGTTTAACGCCTCACCATGAAGAAAGCTCTATTGCTGGTAGTGTTGTTAGCAGCAGTAGCGATATGTGGTTGTGCTCAGAACAAAGCTCAGAACAAAGTTACGCCTACAACAACTACATCAACTCAAGTAGTTCTAATAGGTGATGGTGCTACTTTTCCGTGGCCTCAGATTACTAACTGGATAAACATCTATATGAAAGAACATCCGAACGTAAAAATAGAGTACAACGGTGGTGGAAGTGGTAAAGGTCAAGCCGATTTTGCCGCTGGTGTTGTTGACTTTGCTGGAAGCGACCCACCGCTGAAGAAAAACCTGTGGGATAGGCTTGTTAATAATCCACCAGCTGAAGGTAAAGGACCGCTTCAGTTCCCGGACATAATAGGTGCAGTAGTCGTTTGCTACAATGTTCCCGGAGTAAAACAACTAAGACTTGATGGAAAAACCTTAGCAGATATATTCATGGGTAAGATAAAGTACTGGGACAATGAGGAAATAAAGAAGCTAAATCCGGGAGTTAACTTACCTCACAAAGAGATAATCGTTATACACAGGAGCGACGCGAGTGGAACGACAGACATCTTTACGACTTACCTATGCCTTGTCAGTCCTGAGTGGAACAGCACAATTGGAGCTGGAAAAGTAGTGAACTGGCCAGTTGACAAAATGGGTAGAGGTGTTGGTGGTAAAGGAAACCCCGGTGTTGTGGCTGAACTGAAGAACACACCTTACTCTATATGCTATACTGAACTTAGCTATGCGATAAAAGAGAATCTAAAAATCGTAGCTTTGAAGAACAAGGACGGATACTTCGTATTACCAAATGCTACAACAATAAAAGCTGCCGCTTCTCACGTTTCAATGTACATAGCTCCACCAACGGCAGGATACAAAGAAAATTTAAGGCAATTGCTGAACGCTCCCGGAAAGGATAGCTACCCCATAGTAGCCTTCAGCCACTTGTTGGTGTGGAAACATTACAGCGATCCGGTTAAAGATAAAGCAGTTCACGCATTCATAAAATGGATATTAACACAGGGGCAAAACGATAAATATATAGTTCCCGGATACGTTGGATTGCCAAAGAGCATAACTCAAAAAGTTCTACAGGAAGCTGGCATATAAACTCAAGCTTAAAGGAGGCGAGGGATGAAAAGAGAGGTTGGACATATTGATACGTTTAAATATTTTTTACTGCCCTTCTGTCTTTTCGTATTTGGCCTCTTCGCCTTAATGCTCGCAGTTTACTTTTCTGCCTCAATCCCCATATTTCAGCACGAGGGTTTGAAGATATACACAACGAATGTGTGGAGAGCCTCAGAAAATCCGAACAAGGAATTTTACGGAGTTTTAGCGGCTATATACGGGAGCGTTTATACTTCCGTTCTCGCAGTATTGATAGCTTTACCTCTTTCTATATCTTTCGCCGTTTTCGTAATAGATTACGCTCCAAAAAAGATCAAAGAACCACTCATAGTCGCGACTGATGTAATGGCGGGCTTACCTACGATTATATATGGAATATGGGGGGCTTTCGTTTTGGTACCTATTTTGAAAAAGTACGTTATGGATCCCCTTTACGCTCATCTTTCTTTTATACCTCTTTTCTCGTTTAAACCCGTAACGGGCTATAGCTATCTCTCCGCAGGAGTTTTGCTTGGAATAATGGTAACTCCATTTGCATCTGCAATAATTAGGGAGGCTTACAGATCTTTACCTTTTATGTACAGAGAAGCGATATACTCCCTTGGTGCTACGAGATACGAAGCTACAAAAATACTGGTAAAAGAAATAAAACCTGCAATAGTTGCAGGCTTGCTTTTGGCTTTTGGCAGAGCGATTGGGGAAACAGTTGCCGTTAGCTTAGTTATAGGCAACACTTTCAACATAAGCCCAAGCCTCTTTGCTCCCGGATACACTATATCCTCTTTAATAGCAAATCAGTTTGGAAACGCTTTCATATACAAGTACATGGTTTCAGCCCTATTCGCAGCTGGACTATCTCTATTCTTCATAGGTCTTGCCGTGAATATACTTGGAATACTGATTTTAAGGAGGTATGGACATGCAAGGTAGTTTGAGGTTAAGGCTTTTTAAGGAAAAGCTGTTCCTTTTGAGCATAGCAGTTTTGACTATTGCTACGGTTTTACCACTATTCCACATAATGTTTAGCATAATGATTCAAGGAATTCCCGTTCTTATCAAAGGAGGGTGGGGCTTTTTAACTGGAACCTTAGCTCCACCGGGTGGAGGACTTGGAGGAATTGGCCCTGCAATAGTCGGCACTTTTATACTTACTTTCCTCGCTTCTCTAATAGGGCTTCCCGTTGCAATATTTACTGGAATATACGCAGCTGAATATCCAAACAGCCTTATTGGCAGAGCTACGAAAACGTTACTAATGGTAATGATGGAATTCCCCACAATTCTCGTTGGTTTATTCGTCATGGATTTAGTAGTTCTGCCGATGGGCAGTTACTCAGCAATAGCTGGAGCTTTATCTCTTGCAATAGTTATGATGCCTTACGTAGCAGTTTATACAGACGAAGCTTTGAGAAACATACCTCCAAAGTATAGAGAAGGAGCTTTCTCTCTTGGGCTTACCAGAGCTAAGGTCGTTTTCAGAGTTTTAGTGGGTTTGGCTAAGAAGGGGATTATGACAGGTGTACTTATTGGAATAGCTAAGGTTGCGGGTGAGACTGCACCACTTTTATTCACAGCTGGAGGAGCGTCAAGAGTTTACTTCGACGGACTTAACAGACCCGTAGGAGCAATACCACTTTTAATCTACAACTTAGTCCAACAGCCGTACACAAATTACCACGAAATTGCTTGGGGAGCATCACTTCTTTTAATGATAATCTTCCTCGCGCTATTCCTTCCAATTAGGTTGAGTCTTAAGGAGGTGAAACTGTGATAGTGTCTAACTATAAAAGCGATGTTGAGTTAAATTTAAAATCTAAAACAAAATATGCTATTGAAACAGAAAATTTAAATATTTATTATGGTGACCACCACGTAATAAAAGACGTTTCTCTTTCAATACCTGAAAAAGTCGTGTTTGCAATAATGGGTCCAAGCGGTTGTGGAAAGTCCACGATGCTTAGAGCTTTTAATAGATTGCTTGAGCTTAATGAAAGCGCAAAAGTTAGTGGAGACGTAAAAATATTTGGTAAGAGCATATACAAAATGAATCCTATAGAAGTTAGGAGAATCGTAGGTATGGTTTTCCAGCATCCGAATCCTTTCCCTCACATGAGCATATACGACAACGTTGCGTTGGGGCTTAAGCTAAACAAGTTAGTAAAATCCAGAAAAGAGTTAGACGAGACTGTAGAATGGGCACTCAAAAAAGCGGCTTTGTGGGATGAAGTCAAAAACAAGCTTGAAAAACCAGCCTCAGCTTTAAGTGGTGGACAACAGCAGAGGTTGTGCATAGCGAGAGTCGTAGCTATGAAGCCAAAGGTAATATTAATGGACGAGCCTACTTCAAATCTCGATCCGATAAGCACTAAGAAAATTGAAGAGCTAATAGACGAACTAAAGAAAGAAGTTACAATAGTGATTGTTACACACTCCCCCGCACAGGCGGCAAGAGTTAGCGACTACGTAGCTTTTCTATACCTCGGTAAGCTTATAGAGGTTGGCAGTACCATAGACATGTTTGAAAATCCGAAGGAGAAGTTGACTGAAGAGTATCTAACCGGGAGGATGGGATAAATGACGAGAATGGAGCAGAGACTGGAAGTTCTGAAAAAAGATGTAATGGAATTACACAACCTTGCAAAAAGAGGTGTTGAAATATGCCTCGATGGGTTGAAGTGTGATGATAAAAAAAGGATAGAAGCTTGCAAAATAGAGCAGGAGGCTGACGTTCTCCACACCGATATAGATTTCAACTGCGTAACTGCTATAGCACTCTTTCAGCCGGTAGCGAGAGATCTAAGATTTTTGATAAGTATGATGAAGATTTCGGGAAGTTACGAAAGAATAACGGATTTAACTCAGGAAATTTCTATGTACGATTGTAATGCACCTTTTTTAATGAACAAATTCGAAAAAATGAAAGAAACGTTATTAGATATGTTCAAAGTTATTGAGGAAGCTTATGAAGGCAGAGTTGATGACTTGAGGGAAAGATTGTGGGAGTTAGACGATATAGTTGACAGAAATTACGTTGAAGCGATAGACGAAATGAACGAAAAAGGAATTTGTTCTGTTGACATGGTTTTAACCGTAAGACACTTGGAGAGGATAGGGGATCTACTTGGTAAAGTTGGTGCGAGGATAATATTCATAGAAGAAGGAAGGAGAGTGTGGATAAAATGATGTTAAAAGAAATCGTGTCTTTTTTAGACGATTACTTGAAAATTTCTGAGTGGGAAGGTATAGATTCCTCTAAGAATGGATTACAAGTTGAGTGTTGCGAAGAAGTGAACAAAGTTGCCTTTTCCGTTGATGCCTGTATGGACGTTTTCAAAAAAGCTGTTGAAGCTAAGGCTGACTTACTCGTTACGCATCACGGCATTATATGGGGCGAATTTACCGTAACTGGAATATACGCTAAGAGACTAAAATTTCTTTTTGAGAACAACCTTTCTCTTTATTCAGCTCACCTACCCCTCGACGCTCATTTAGAAGTTGGAAACAACGTTCAAATACTGAAAAAGCTTGATATTGAAGTAGAAGGTAGCTTTGCTTTTTACAGGGGTAAAGCTATTGGTTACTACGGCAGTTGTGAATACACTATTGAAGAAATTACAGAAAAACTGAAAAAAGAACTCGAAACTGAGCTTAGGATTCTGAAGTTTGGAGATAGAGTGACTAAGGTGGGTGTTGTATCCGGTAGGGGTGGATTTTCAATTTACGAGGCTGGAAACTTGGGCATAGATTTGTTGATAACGGGGGAGATGGAACATTCGATATACCACGTGGCGAAAGAGCTTGGAATAAATGTAATCTTTGCTGGACACTACGCTACTGAAACAGTTGGATTAAAAGCTTTAATGGAAAAAATGAGTGACGTAGAAACTGTTTTTATAGAGTGTCCGACAAACCTTTAAGGATGAGTACCTATTATAACTTCTACATCAAACGTCTCAGTTATCTTTTTCTCCAATTCGTCTAAGTCCATAGGGCAAAAGTTTTCCTTAGCCATAAGAATGCATCCTGCGAGAAATACTGCATCGAAATCTCTTCCTTCAGAATTAAGCATCTCTTTTATTAACTTCAACCTCGCAATAGGGATACCGGGGCAACCACCACAGCTCGTCCACGCTACGATTTCTACATCAGCATCAAATTTTCCAGTTTTTTCACTCAGAGCCTTAAAGCAGTTTAAACAACCAACTCTAACTTCGTCCCTAATTTTTTTGCAAGCAAGTATAACGGCTTTCATACTATTTTATTGTCATTAAAAATTATTAATCTTTTTACTAAATTTTGTGAATTTTTATTATCATGGGAATCTCGATACGTTAATCCATTTTCGTGAATCCCCCTGAAATAACTACTCTTAATGCATCCTCTACGCTCATGTCGAGGTATATCAACTCATCTTCAGGAACGAGTACGACGAGGCCGGAAGTTGGGTTTGGTGAAGTCGGTATGAAAACGTTGAGCAGTTTTTTCCCCGTTTTTTTGCAAGTGGAGGGAATTGTACCACCAGTCGTAAAACCTATAGCATAAACTCCCTTTCTCGGATACTCTACTAAAACAACTCCCTTGATTTTTTCAGTTTCTGAAACTAAAATTGCTTTACTCGCCTCTTTTGTTGCGGAATATACTGTTCTCAAAACAGGAATTTTCATTAGTTTGCTTTCTAAGAAGTCTATGAGCTTTTTTCCTACCGTTAACCTTCCGAAAACTCCGAGTGCAAAGACGAACGTTAAAAGAGTTAGTAAGCTCAGTCCCGGAATGTAAAATCCCAAGACTTTACTTATCTCTGGCCTCATAAGGTTGTCGAGAGTTGTAAAAGTCCAGTAAACTATGTAGAGTGTTGTGGCAAGTGGAATTAGTATTAGTAACCCAGTCAAGAACGTATTTCTAATTTCAGATAGCTTGGACATACCCCTTGCTTTACGTTGAGATTTAAACTGTTTTTTAAACTGTTTTTAGTGCTTTTGGGGTAAATGCACGAGCTTTGTTAGGAAATTACTACATTTCTCAGCTTGCAGTTCTTTGCAATAGCTAAGCAAGATACTCTTTCCCAACTTTACTTTCTCTTAATTCTAACCTTCAAATACATTCGCTTCTACTAATTACAGTTAAATAATGATACGTTACGCGTTTTTGCTGTGGTCTGGTTATCAAATTTGAAATCAAATAGAAACATATATGTTTAATTTTCTAATGCTCATAGTCATGATGGTTAGAAATTCGTTTTACTGTTGTGGTAGTTTATGTTTCTACACGTATGCAGGTTTTACTATGTCTTTTTACTTTCCGAAAAATACGTGTAGATTATTATTTGATAGATTATATTTAATAAATTTTATTAATTATTCTACATAATAATTACTATAAGTATTTATTTAAAATTCGATAATTTTAATAATCTATAAGTCTTTGTGTTTCTGGAGGTGAAAGGAATGAGGAAGGATGAAAAGAGGATAAAGGAAGAGGCTGAGAAGGTTTTTAAGAGTGTAAAAGTATTTATTGCTTGTTGAGGGTCTGGCTTGACCCGATATTTTAAAATTTTATTTGAAATTTTTAAACTTTCAATGACTCCTCCTTCTATAATTTATCCAATACCCCTTTTCGCCGTAGTGCTTTACTCGCTATCTAATTGCAGAAACGTCTCTCTGCTATTCGTAGCTATAGCTTTTACTTTTATCTCTCAAGCTGGAATGAATTTGTGGAATCACGTTAACGATGTTGAAGAAGATATAATCGCAGGGAAAGTTAACGTTTTAACTAAGAACCCTGAGTTAAAGCCTTTTGTATCAGTCCTAAGTTTCCTACTTTACTCCACAGCCTTTTTAATCCTAATCTTGTTCTCCAAAGATAAAAGAGCTTTAATAGCTTGTATTTTAGTTTTTGCAGCAACTTGGTTGTATTCAGATAGAATTTTAATTGGAAGGTTTTTTAGAAGGCTTAAAGACCACTACTTAACAGAAGTGGCAACTTATGCTATATCAGCTCCAGCTTTCACTCTCGCCACTTGGTCGATTTACGAGGAGCTATGCCTAAAAGCTTTTGCAGTTGCAATTATCATGAGCTTCTTTGCTTTATCTGGTACTTTTCTCAAAGATTTGAAAGATGCGAGTGGTGACGAAAAAGCTGGCTTGAAAACTCTCGCAGTAGTATTTTCACCTTTAAGCCTTTTGCTAACTTCAGTTTTAATGCTCTGGCTTTACTACACGTCTATCATCCTTTCTACTTTACTTGGGATAATACCTTTAAATTCAGCTTTAGCAGTTTTACCTTCAATTCTCTTAGCCTACTCTACTTACGCATTCTTGTCTGAAAGAGAAGTCTCCTTTAAAGTTTTAAAGCCTATAAAGCTGATGATTTTCTCAAGCGTTTCGTCCCTCGCTTTTTTGGCTATTGCAAATCTACTTCCACTACTGTAGCAGTTCCAGTTCCGTTAAAGCAAATTCCCTTTTCAATTTCGCTTATATACCTTCTATCCAGTTTTTCTGATTTATAAGCAGACAAACTAAATATTCCGAGAAAATCTCCTTCAAATCTCGATGCTATTTCCCTTCTAAGCTTGTGAACGCTTTTTGAGAACATGGGTATTGTGTTGTGGTCTATTGAGAAGAACTTAAAAGTATCAGTTTTAACTTTATCCAGCATTCCGTAAAAATCTGTAATACCTCCTTTGAACATTTCCCCACTGAAAATGCATTCTCTATAAAATTTGTCGAGTTCGAAAGTTGAAGGGTATATATTTATCGGATACGACTGAAGTCCGAGCATACAAGAGCCAAATGTCTCTTTACTTACAAAAGCGAGCCCATAAGGTGATACCAATGGTAAATTTCCTTTTTTTAGCTTCTCTTCCTTCAGACTTTCCTCTTTTATCTCTTTAGCCCCTATAACCTTTTTCAAGAATTCAGTTGCTGTTAAACCGTTCACTTCTCCTATTGCAATTCCGCTGAAAAAGCATTCAGCTCTATCAACTTTGCTAAAGTAGTTTTTCAGAATTTCAAAAGTCTCTTCAAAGCTTTTACCCCTTTCAGGGAAAACATCGTAAAAATGCATTTTGACTTTTGAAAGTCCTACGCCTACGCAACATCTGTGACATTCTTTACCTTTTGTGTACAAAACAGGGGTTCTGTAACCTGCGGAAAGTGGAATTAAGCACAACCCGGCAACTTCTCCGCTCATCTCTCTTAACCCTGAATTTGGTGGAAATATCATTTTTGACTCTAAAATTTTAGAACATTCCGAAAGAATACGTCTTTTTTCCTCTAAATCCTCAGCTCTTTTGTACTTGTAGTAATACATTTTATCGTAGAACAGTAATTTTAGCACGTTTATTTCACTCGGTATGCTCACCATTGGAAATAACACGACTTTCTTTTTTTCTCTTAATTTTCTGTTTAAAGAGGAAAAAGCTTCTTTTGCACTCTTCCCTAAGCTGTGTGCTATGCTCATTTTATCGCAATCTATTAACATCAATGCTATACCTCTCGACCACGCACAGTTTTTCGTCATATATCCTTCAACGTTACAGCCAGCGATCTCTGCTTCCGGGTATCTTTCTTTTAAAACTTTCATAACGCTTTTTGCATCTCTTTTAGTTGAATTCGTTGTAAAGAGTAAGATATTGTTCGCATCTATTTTTAACTCTTTTAGTTTCTCTTTTAATTCTTCTATAAGCTTTTTCCCGCTATTTGGTGACGTTAAAATCTTCAGCGACATTAAACCAGCTCTCTAAGCTTTTCTATGATGTTTTCTATGTCCAAATCTATTTTATATTTGCTCATACACTCTTTTTCAACCACAAAAACGAGAACTAAGGTTCTCGATACTGCAAACATCCTTATTTCTACGTCTTTGTAAGAAAAAGAAATTTCATCGAGACTTTTAGTGAAAATGTAGTAAAGAGAACTCTTTATCTGGCTTTCAAGCCAGCAGAGAAGGTTGAGAATTTCTCCTGTCCTCTCGTTAACTTTCGCAAAAATTGCAGTACCATCTATTCTGTAGAGTGCGGTAACTTTTACTTCTGTATCTTCAGCTATCGGACTCAAAATTTCTGATAT
>Ga0256833_1000895_pt1 | contig 22547 bp, 20 predicted proteins | sample 356284metaG_FD_190535 | JGI IMG/M metagenome (GOLD analysis project Ga0256833, IMG submission 190535) | Hydrothermal vent microbial communities from Mid Atlantic Ridge, Atlantic Ocean - 356-284 | ecosystem: Environmental > Aquatic > Marine > Hydrothermal vents | place: Atlantic Ocean: Mid... | reverse complement strand
GATCCATCAACTCTCCTTCATAGAGGATCCTGCAAGGATAATCAGAGCTGCGCGATTTGCCGGGAAGCTGGAATTCAGAATAGGCAGAGGAACGAGGAAAATCATGAGAAGTGCTCTCCAGCTGGATATATTCAGAAGATTTCCCACAGGTAGATTGTTTCACGAATTTGACAGGGTTATGGAGGAGGAGAGGGTACCCGAGATATTCCTTATAATGGAGAAAGAAGGCATAATTGAGAGACTCATCAGGGGAATCAGAGTAAAAGGGGAGTTCCTAAATATTCTCTACGAAGTAAGAAACACTCTTTCCTGGTTCAGAATGCTTTACACAGGTGAAAAGATTGAAGAAAAATTTGTCTACTGGATTGCCCTTGCAGATTACCTTGGTGAGACGAAGTTAAAGGATCTTTTCACAATTTTAATTCCTGAGAAAAATTTCGAGGAGAAACTCTTTCGGGCCATCAAACGGGTGAAGAAATTAACCGGGTTGTTCTGATGAACCTTTCTCCGGGTGAGCTGACTGTTAAGTTGAAGGATGTTCCTGTTGAATATCTGCTGTACATATTCAGTGTATCGGAGGATGATGTCAGGAGGAAAATATCTGAATATCTCAGGAGGTGGAGATATCAGCGACCCGAAATAACTGGAAAAGATTTAATTGAGCTGGGACTGAAGCCGGGTCCTGTATTTGGGGAGATTTTGAGGTCTCTGCAAATTGCGAAAATTGAAAAGGGGCTGAAAAATAGAGATGAGGAATTGCACTTTTTGCGGGAAAAATACCCGGAACTGTTTGCCAGAAAGAAAAATTGACATTATAATCAATTAAAAAACCAGGAGAGGGTATTATGGATTTCAAGTTAACTGAAGAGCAGAAGATTTACAAAGAGCAGTTCAGAAAAATCTTTGAAAAGGAAGTTCTTCCTTATGTGGAGGAAGCAGAGGAAAAAGGTGAATTTCCCGTTCAACTTTTTAAGAGATTTGGAGAACTTGGACTTTTGGGAATAACCTATCCTCCTGAATATGGTGGGGCAGGCCTGGATATGGTTACATTCGCCATCTATGCAGAAGAACTTGGCAGAATAAATTCAGGAATCGCAGGTCCTCTCATTGTGCAATCTTCCATAGGAACTGAAGCAATTCTTCACCTCGGTACGGAGGAACAGAAGCAGAAGTATCTTATTCCTGCCATGAAAGGGGAGAAAATCTTTGCCTTTTCCTCCACTGAACCATCCGCAGGCTCTGATCTGAAAAGCATACGAACTGTTGCGAAAAAGCAGGGGAATAAATACATTATCAATGGCATAAAAACTCTTGTGACCAATGGACCCATAGCCGATGTTATCACACTCGTTGCTCAGACAGATTTCTCCAAAGGATATAAGGGAATAGGTTTGTTTCTGGTTGAAAAGGGGACTCCAGGTTTCAGAATTGGAAGAATAATCAGAAAACTGGGGAATAATCCCTCCCCTACAGCTGAATTGATCTTTGAAGATTGTGTTATACCTGAGGAAAACCGACTCGGTCCTGATGAGGGAGGTTTTTACTCTGTCATGCATCTTCTGAATGATGGAAGAATAGTTGTTGCTGCAAGGGCTCTTGGTATAGCCATTGCCGCATATGAAGCTGCCTACCAGTATGCACAGGACAGAGTAGCATTTGGTAAGAAGATTTACGATTTTCAGGAAATTCAGCATAAGATAGTGGATATGGCAGTAAATATTGAAGCTGCGAGGTTGCTGATCTACAAGGCGGCGTGGAAGAAGGATATGGGAATGGATTATGCCAAGGCGGCATCCATGGCAAAATTATTTGCCACAGAAGTGGCGGAGAAGGTAACCCGGGACGCCGTTCAGGTTTTTGGTGGTTTTGGCTACACTAAGGAATTTCCAGTGGAAAGATACTTCAGGGATGCGAGATTGATGACGATTATTGAGGGTACAAGTGAAATACAGAGATTGATAATAGGAAGGAGGTTGGTGAAACATGAGTTTGACCTCGTATGAATTCAGCAGAATCAAACTGGTAGAGGGGAAAGAATACTACATTGTGAAGATGGACAGACCGGAAGTGAAAAATGCCATTGATCCGGATATGCTGGATGAAATTGATCTTGTTGTGAAGAAGGCAGAAGAAGAGGGGAAATATGGAGTGGTGATTTCTTCCACTTCTCATGAGTATTTTTCATCGGGTGGTGACCTCAAATATTTTCTATCCCTTGATGATTATCAGAAGGGTTACGAGATGGCCAGATATTACGGGGAAAAATTGAGTGGTTGGCAGAAGAGGGCTCTTCTTATAATTGCTGCCGTGGAGGGTTATGCTATTGGAGGTGGAGCGGAGTTAACTCTTGCTGCTGATATGAGAATCGCGGGAAGCGATGCGGTTTTTCAGTTCAAGCAGGTAAAACTTGGCCTTATAACGGGATGGGGAGGTGCCACCCGTCTTGATAAAATTGTTGGTCCTTCCAGAGCCCTCTACCTGCTCACCACAGGTGCCCCTGTGAACAGTAGATTTGCCCATGAAATAGGTCTTGTTGATTTTCTTGTTGGAGTGAATGAAACGGAAAAGAGGGCAGTTGAGATAATATCCTCTCTATCTGGTAGCGACAGGGATGCTATCAGATATTACAAGCAGATAATTTATGATTACTCCAGTAGAACACCTGAGAAGGCATTCCTGCTGGAGAGAAAGTTGTTTGCAGAATTATGGGACTCACCGCGTCATAGAGAAATGGAAAAGCAGTTTTTCTCTGATAAAAAGGAGTGAATTCTGTTTTCTCTGATGAATACTTGACAAATGAGCCGTTTTGTGTTTTATTTTTAAAAGTGCAAGAGAGGTGGGATTTGAAAAAGAGAGTGGAAGTAGTTGTTTTTGATCTTGAAAAGGGCAGAAAAGTAAAATTTTCCTTTGACAGAAGAAAATATTTTCTTATTAAGTCTCTGTTTTTTCTACTGATTTTTCTCTCAGTATCAGCGGTGGTTTTCGGGATTTCCCTTTACAGATACTATTCGGTAAATGAAAGTTTATCCAGAAAGAACGCGGAACTTAAACTGATTATCAGCAGACTGCAGAAACATACCGAAGTTATGAAGGGTGAGATGATAACCCTCAGAAATTTTGCAGAAAGGGTTAAGAAGCTTGTACACTGGAATGTGGTTTCTGGTGATACGGTGGCAAGGGGTGACGGAGCCCAGGAGGATAACCTGAATGTTGAAAGCAGGGTTGTTTCAGAAATAGACGACTCTCTTTCAGACCCAAGACTTTACTACGATGAAATCAAAAAGGATCTTGAGAGTGTAATAGATGCTTTCCACGATCGTCTCAGTTACTTAACTTCCGTACCCTCCATATGGCCTGTTAAGGGGTGGATTACTTCTGGTTTTGGCTACAGAATCTCTCCTTTTACTCACACCCTTCAGTTTCATGAGGGTGTTGATATTGCAAATGCTCCCGGGACTCCTGTAAAGGCACCTGCGGAAGGATATGTCCTTTATGCCGGCTGGGCGAGGGGTTATGGAAATGTGATTATCCTGGGTCACGGATATGGGATCTCTACGGTGTTTGGACATCTTGAGAAGATCCTGGTCAAGCAGGGCGACCATGTAAACAGAGGGGATGTAATAGGGCTGCTTGGTTCCACTGGAAGGAGCACCGGTCCACACCTGCACTATGAAGTTAGGGTCAACGGAGTTCCCGTCAACCCTCTAAATTTTCTTATTGAAGAAAAATAAAATCCCCCCTCCCGTCATACCCTTCCCTGGTAACGGGGCTAAATTCCAAGAAGTGTTCTTGCTATGATTGTTTTCTGTATCTCTGATGTACCTCCCCCTATGGATGCAAGGAGTGCGTCTCTCAAACCTCTTTCCACTTCATATTCTCTGATTAAACCATATCCACCATGGATCTGAATTTCGTCGAGGGCCATTTTAATTCCCACTTCTGATAGAAAAAGTTTGGCAATAGAAGCATCAAGGACTGATTGAATCCCCTGCTGCCTCAACCATGCACTTTTGTAGACCAGCCACCTTGCTGCCTCAAGGTAAACCTTCATCATTGCTATCTTGTGCTGTATTGCCTGAAATTTGGCAATGGGTTTACCGAACTGGTACCTTTCCAGAGAGTATTTAATAGCCCTTTCAAGACCAAGCTCCATACTGCCTATGGCAGGCGCAATCAGGAGACTTCTCTCCCATGTAAGTGTGTCTATGAGAACCATGGCTCCATTTCCCACTCCACCAAGAACATTCTCAGCTGGAACCTTCAGATCCTCAAAAACAAGTTCTCCTGTGGGAGAGGTCCTCATTCCAATTTTGTCAAGTTTCTGAGCCACTGAGAAACCTTCCACATAATCGGGATAGCCTGTTTCAACAATAAAAACTGTCAGACCCTGAGCACCTTTTCCTTCTCCAACTCTTGCAGCCACAAGGACAACATTGGCAATTGGTCCGTTTGTTATGAACATCTTGGTACCATTGAGTATGTAGTACTTTCCATCAGGTGTTGGTTCCGCTTTTGTCCTCAGTGCAAAGGCGTCTGAACCGGCATTTGGTTCCGTGAGGGCAAAGGCACCGATCCATTCACCAGATGCCAGTTTGGGCAGATATTTTTTCTTTTGCTCCTCTGTTCCCCACTGCCAGATGGGAATTGTACATATCACAAGATGGGCCCCAAGAGAGAGGTTGAATCCCTGATCCTTTGATCCTTTTCCCAGACCCACCATGGCAGCCATTGTGGTTATAACATCGTAACCCTGACCACCATACTCCTCGGGGATGGGCATACCCGTCAGTCCAAATTCAGCAGCTTTTTTCCATCCTTCCCAGTGGAATTCTCCTTTGATATCCCTTTCAATGACTCCGGGAGATATCTCCTTCTCTGCAAATTTTCTCACTGCTTCCATTATCTGTTCCTGCTCAGGTGTTAAACTGAAGTCAAGAGCCATAACAACCTCCTTTTAAATTTTAATAAGTAAGTCTTTACTTACTTATTAAGTGTAGGAAAAATTGATTGGAATGTCAAGAGGGATTTACCGTTGGGGTAAAATTTCGTGACTCCCTGCAGGGGTGGTAAACCTCACCACTCTGTAATTTTCCGGGATCTTACCTGAAAAGACATCTCTAAATAACACAAACTCGACCGTGAGTTTTTCAGCACTGAAACTGACGACAGCGTATCCATAATCAGACAGATCTACAAATTTAAAGTATGGGTTGCTTCTTAGAACAACTTCTTCACTACTTGATATAATCTGATTTAGTCTGGAAATTTTTCCAACAATTTGAAGGAGAGGTGAGGAATCAAGAGCCGCCTTTAACTGTTCCTGGAGAGAGACTGAAGATATACTTGGTCCCATATATTCCACAGCAACAGGTGTAACAGGTAGATCGTAATCAACATAAACAGGGGATGCTATTGAGGCATGGAGGTCTCCGGTTAGAAAAACCACATTTTCTGTTCCTTCAAGCTCTTTCAGAAGATACCTTCTTTCACTTCTGTATCCATCCCACTGGTCAAGTTTAAAGTAGAATAATTTTCTCAGGTTGGGAGGCAGATCATAATTTCTGAGATCTATGAGGAATTGTGATAACATGGTGGGATTTCCAATCACCTTCCATTTTGCAGTGGAGTTTTTTATGCCTGAAATTAACCAGTTGAGTTGCCTGTGCCCCAGCATGGTGGGTCTGGCTTTACTCTCGATGGAATCATAAGCTTCTTTGGGGACAAGAATTCTCGCTCCCAGAATATTGTTTGCCATTATTTTACCAGTTTCAAGATTTACCGGTCCGGGTGGTATTGCTGGTGGGTCTCTGTAGTATCTCTGGTCGGTCAGGAAGATTTCAACATTTTTCCCATATCTGAAGCTCCTGTACAGGGTTATATCATCGGGATAACCTTTTTCTGGATGATACTCCACATCCACAGGCATATATTCATAAAAGGCTCTTGTGGCAGCTTCCCTCCTTTCGGTTTCATTCTCGTCCCCTATTCTTCCATTGAAATTTTCCGCATGGTCTCTCCAGCAATCATTTGCAAATTCATGGTCATCCCACATAACGATAAATGGGAAGTTTCTGTGAATCTCCTGCAGATCTGGGTCACTTCTCCATACTCTGTACAGAGTTCTGTAGTCCTCAAGGGTCCATGCCACTCTGGTTGCTCCATAGTAACCGGAGGATATAATCATTCCTCCGTCTGGAAATTTGAGAAATCTATCGGGTGTTGGAACAATTGCATCCTTTACATATGTAGCCTCATAAACATAATCTCCCAGGAAAAGTACAAAGTCAATGTCGCTGTCCCTGGTGAGCATAAGGGAATAGGCTTTGAAGTATCTTCCAACATACGACTGTCCATAGGCAACGGCGAATTTTACCTGTACATCAGAATCCGGAGCTGGTGCAGTGAGGGTTCTTCCCGTGGGAGAAGTGTATTTACCTGATATGAATCTGTAATAGTAATGGGTGAAGGGAGATAGCCCTGAAATTTTAACATGTATGGTGTAATCCCTTTCAATTGAGGTTGTGACAACGCCTGATTTAACAATTTCTTTGAAATCAGGATCCCTTGCAATCTGGTAATTTACCATCACACTGGATTCTTCTGATGGAACCGCCCTTGTCCAGATAATGATGCTTTCAGGAGTGGGGTCACCGGATGCTACCCCCTGGGGAAAGATTATTTTTTCAGAAGTCTCTCCACAGCTGTTTATAATTATTGTTAAAATTGTAAGCAACAGAACAGAACTTTTCAGCTTCACAGGGAAATTATAGCTAATTTTATCGCATAGTTCCAGATTTTATGTGTTGCAAAAATTAAAATTTAATGATAAAATGCAAAGAAAAATCTGGGGAGGATGCCATATGCGTGAAAAAAATTTTACAAGCAATGAAATTATCAAGTATGCTTGGACTGCCACGACGAAAAATTTCTGGTTGTTACTTTTAACAGTAATTATTGTGTTTCTCATTTATTACATCGGCATTTTCCTTTCAACACATTTCTTTGCAGGACCCCTGGCCATCATTCCTCTGGCATATTTGATTTTTGAAGTGGGAGTCTGGGTTGGACTGGTCAAGTTCCTCTTAAAACTCAGCAGGGGGGAAAAGGCGGAGATAAAAGATCTCTTCACAGCTTTCAATTATCTTCCATCTTACGTTATAGCATCAGTTCTGTATATACTGATTGTTGATGTTGGGTTACTTTTGCTTATTATCCCCGGTATCATATGGGCAATAAAATATCTGTTTTTCTCTTTTCTTATAGTTGATGAAAATCTTTCTCCCATTGAGGCACTGAAGAGGAGCGGAGAAATAACTAAGGGAGCAAAGTGGAGAATTTTTGTGCTGTTACTTGTTCTTCTGGTAATCAACTTTATCGGCGGAGTTTTTGCCGGGATAGGTCTCCTTGTCACAATTCCGCTTTCCTGGATGTCAATTGTGCATGTTTACAACATCTTGAAAGGGACTAAGTCCCTTCCGGAAGAGGCGGATAAAAGTATTGAAACTGCTCCCATAGAACCAGAGTAGAAGTAAAAATTGCCGAGCCGAAGGATTTCACCCTTATTTAGTTCTATTTTGTAACTGATAGGGAAGGTATTTCTCTTCTTCTCTTGCCTTTTAGAGGGATTTCCATTAACATTTGTTAAGAAAAAAGGAGGATATTCATGTATGGTGGAGAAATAATTTCAAAAATTCTTGCCAGGGAGGGTGTGGAGTATGTCTTTGGCATAATTGATGGAACCTACTTCGGATTTTACTCAACTCTTAAGAAGTATGGTATCAGGCTGATTTCCCCGAGGCATGAATCAATGGCAGCCCACATGGCTGGTGCCTATTACAGGGTTACGGGAAAAATTGGTGTATGTATGGCATCTAATGGTCCAGGTGTTGCAAATATTCTACCAGGTATAACTGTTGAAAATGCAGAGGGGAACAGGGTTCTTCTCATCACAAGCAAAAGAAGACCGCAGATTACAGATCCAGACATAGGTGGTGCATATCAGTATTTCAACCAGGTTGACACGATTAAGAACGTTGTAAAGTGGAGTGCCTCGGTAAATTCTCTGGAGCGAATTCCTGAAATTGTCATGAAGGCGCTGAGGGAAGTGTGGAAGGGGAGACCCGGGGTGGTTCATATTGATATTCCTGAAAATTTTATGAATGCCGAGGTTGAAGAACCACCCCTCTGGGAACCCCATCAGTACAGAAGAATTCACAGGATCTACCCGCCTCCTGATCTTGTAAGGGAAGCAGCAGATATGCTGGTAAATTCTGAAAAGCCTCTTATTCATGCTGGAACGGGAGTGGTTCATGCGAGGGCATTTATGGAATTGAAAAAGCTTGCAGAGTTACTCTCGTCACCAGTTACAACGAGCTGGTGAGCCAGAGGTTCAATCCCTGATGACAGCAGATATGCTGTTCCACTACCTTATGTGGATGTGGTTTTGAAGGTGAAGACAGAATCTGATCTTGTGCTTGTGCTGGGTTCAAGACTGGGTGAAACAGATTTCTGGGGCAAGGTTCCAATGTGGGGAGATCCCTCCACTCAGAAAATGATAAGAGTGGATGTTGACGATTCTATCCTGGGATTAAACAGGCCAGCTGAGCTCAATATTCTTGGAGACATAAAGCTCTTTCTTGAAATGCTGATTGAGGAAGTGGAAAAGAGAAAGGACCAGATTGACAGAAATTCCAGAGAGGCAAGGATAGATGAGCTTGTCAAAATGAAAGAGCAGGGAAGAAAACTGTATGATGAAAAATTGAGTGAAGAAAACAGAAGTAAGAAGCCCATGATTACAGCTTTTATACCGAAGGTAGCGAGGGAGTTCTTTGGTGATGATGCGATTTGTGTTGTTGATGGTGGTGATACCGCCATAATGAGCCCAATACTCTCATAACGACTTTTAAGTTCGGAATGCTTGGTGCGGGAGTTGGTCAGACCCTGGGTGCTTCAATAGCTGCTCCAGATAGAAGAGTTTTTTGCATAATTGGTGATGGAGCAATGGGTTTCCATCCTCAGGAGATAGAAACTGCTGTGAGAAATGGTCTTAAGCCGATTTTCATAGTTGTATCTGATAGACAGTGGGGTATGGCCAAGCTGACACAGGAGATGATGCTTGATCAAAATACCACCATGATGAAGAGAAAACTGCCTGAGGAAAAGCTGATAAACACAGATTTTTCAGAAATAAAGTGGGATAAACTGGCTGAAAGCATGGGAGCCTTTGGGGTCAGGGTGGATAATGTGGATGATTTCAGAAAGGCTCTGAAAGACGCCGTTGAAAGTGGCAGGTGTGCAGTTATTCATGTGGATGTTGATCCAGTAGAACACAAGTGGCCACCCGGATTGATGGCTTTCAAAATGATGCATGAGGAGCCACAGGGTTAATGGATATCTCTTCCAGTGTCGATCAGCTCAGGCTGAATTTCAGTCCTCAAAGTCTTGTTTTGCTGAATGTCATACTGGGAATAATCATGTTCGGGATAGCCCTTGACATAAAAGTTTCAGACTTTGTTGATGTTTTCAGAAAGCCAAAGGCTCCGTTAATTGGCCTGACAGGTCAGTTCATTCTTCTTCCTGCCTTTACTTATCTGCTTACCCTCATAATCAATCCTCGCCCCAGCATCGCTCTTGGAATGATTCTTGTAGCTGCCTGTCCAGGCGGAAATATTTCAAACTTTATCACATATCTTGCCCGGGGGAACGTATCTCTATCCATTACAATGACAGCCATATCCACAGCATTTGCCGTTGTGATGACCCCATTCAATCTCTTTTTCTGGGGAACCCTCAATCACAGGACAGCACCCATCTACCATGCAGTAAGTGTTGATCCTCTGCAGATGTTCATGACCATAGTATTGATCCTTGGTATCCCTCTCACCCTCGATATTTATGTTGGAAGAAGGTATCCCGATTTTGCCGCAAAGGCAAAGAGGCCCTTCAAAATTGGTTCAATAATCGTGTTTATCCTTTTCGTTGTTATTGCCATAAAGGCTAACTGGCAATATTTTCTGAAGTATGTTGGTTATGTTGCAATTGTTGTTTTTATCCATAATGCCACTGCTCTCATAACCGGTTATCTTGCAGCAAAAATTGCCGGTCTGGACGACAGGGACTCAAGGGCTGTGTCAATTGAAGTAGGGATTCAGAATTCCGCACTTGGTCTTGTATTGATCTTCACTTTCTTTCATGGTCTTGGAGGGATGGCACTCGTAGCAGCGTGGTGGGGGGTATGGCACATTATTGCAGGATTGAGTGTGGCAACCTTCTGGGCATGGAGAGACAGAAAAAGGGGGATAGGAGTTGAATAAGCCGTTTAAATCTGTATTGATTACAGGTGGTTCAGGTTACATTGGAAGTAAGGTTATTGCTAAACTGGTCCAGAGAGAAGAGAGACCGGAAATAATAGTTTCCCTTGACATAAAATCTCCTCCTGCAGAGAAAAGGCATCCAGAAGTAATCTATGTTGAGAAGGATATTCGTGATCCCACTTTGATTAATACCTTCAGGGAGTATGGAGTAGAAGCCGTAATTCACCTTGCAGCAATAGTGACCCCTGCCAAGTGGATGACCAGGGATTTTCTATATTCTGTGGATGTTGAGGGAACCAGAAATGTACTTGAAGCATCTGTTAAAGAGGGAGTAAAATTTATAATAGTGACGAGCAGTGGTGCTGCCTATGGATATCATCCCGATAATCCTGAATGGATAAAAGAATCTGATCCCCTCAGGGGTAATGAAGAATTTGCCTACGCCTACCACAAACGCCTTGTGGAGGAAATGCTTGCAGAGTACAGAAAAAAGTATCCACAGCTAAAACAGCTTATTCTCCGTCCCGGCACAATTTTTGGAAAGGATGTTAATAACCAGATATCAGCCATTTTTGAGAGAAAATTTTTGATAGAGGTAAAGGGAGGTGATTCAAGATTTGTGTTTATCTGGGATGAGGATGTTGCCAGCATAATAGTAAAGGGACTGCTGGAGCAGAAGGAGGGTATCTACAACCTTGCTGGGTCGGGGGCTCTGAGTATGAGGGAGATTGGAAGAATCATAAATAAACCTGTTATAACTTTGCCTGAATGGTTTCTGAGAGGTGCACTTTTCATTTTGAACAGGCTACACTTAACGGAATATGGTCCGGAACAGGTGCTTTTTCTCAAGTACAGGCCCGTACTTTCCAACGAAAAACTTATCAGGGAATTTGGATATACTCCAAAGAGTTCCAGAGAAGTTTTTATGATATTCGCAGAGAACAGAGTAATAAGGCATAGGAGATGAATTTTGTTGAATCAATTTTTTCCAGTACGAAAATCCTCTTTGTGAAAGAGAAAATAATTGATGAAAGTTTCAGGATTTCTCTATTCACCACTAAAAAACTTTCCCCTCATATTCTCTTTCTTGTTGATCCCGCTGTTTCCATGGCAGTTGAACTTGCAGAAGAAATTTCCAGAAGAACCGGTTCCGTAGTATTTACCGGGATAAGGCAGAATCCCGATGTGGATCTGATTAACAGGATTGTGGAGAATTACAGGAATGAAAATCCCGATATAATCTGGGGAATTGGTGGTGGGAGTACGATGGATACCGCCAAGGCAGTTGCTCTTATGCTTGATAATGAGGGTGATTTTGAAGAGTTTCTTCATGGAGCAAAAAGTTTCAAAAAGAGAACCAGAATTCTTATAGCCACTCCAACCACAGCGGGTACAGGTGCAGAGGTTACCAGGTTTGGTGTTTACACAGATAGAAATGGAAGAAAAATTTCCCTTGCTTCATCCTTTCTCCAGCCAGATTATGCAGTATTGATTCCTTCTCTTACTTACACCCTCCCACCTGCCATAACTGCAGCAACTGCCTTTGATGCTCTGACACATGCTCTGGAGGTTCTGTGGAATAGAAATTCTGATCCTGTTACTGATGAACTTGCCATCGGCGTTGCAGCAGAAATTACAGGAATAATGGAAAGGGCTTTTGATTCCTCCCTGAGTGGTTCAATAGATGGGAGAGATGAGATGCTGTGTGCCGCGACAAAGGCAGGTATTGCCTTTAATCTTACCGGAACGGCAGCCATTCATGCTCTTTCTTTTCCCCTTTCAGAGGAATGGCATCTTCCTCATGGGGCTGCCTGTGCTTTTTTCATTGAAGATGTGTGGAAACTCAACGCGGGAAATCCTGAGGTGAAAAGGAAGCTTGACAGAGTTGCCAGTATAACCGGACATAAAAACTCCGAGGAACTCCTTGAAAAAATCCTGAAAGTGAGAAGCAGAATGAATCTACCTTCAACCTTTAATGAAGCAGGAATTGAGGCTGAAAAGGAAGATTTGTTTGAGATATTTTTGAAAACACTTGATGATTTCAAGATGAAAAACAACATTGTGGAAGTAACACCTCAGGTCATTGGGGAAATTGTCACCGCAAAAGTGTGAAAATTTATTATTCGTCCCTGAGAATCTCAGGAGGAATCATTGAGAGAATTTCGTCCCGCCGGGGTCTGAAGTAAATCAATCCCGCAAGGGAGATGAGAGCCATAATATAGAAGGTTTCATCGGTAGCTCCAAGCATGAGTCCTACAAAACCAAAGAAAATGACGGACTCAGAAATGGCCATTGAAATGATAACAGCGCTCATGTAGTTCTGCACGATAATCCCAAGATTGTTATTTTCTTTTCTCTGATGAATCAGTACATTTTTTATAAATCCTGCACCTAAAAGCGCAGAGACACCAATCACATACAGGATAATTGATAGCTGTTTTTCCGGGAGAATGTGCTGTATCATTGCGGGATTGACAATACTCTCCTTGATTATGATAACGAGAAAGACGGAGCTGAGCATAGAAATCCACACAATATTGAGAACCTGGAGTCTCCTTTCAATTATTTCTCTGCCATTGAAATTTAAGTCTGGCATCACAATTATGATAGTACACCTTCAGTTTGCTGTCAAAAGGCGCAGGAGAGAGTCAATTATGTTACTGTTGCAAATTCTTTCCCTTGAAATTTTTCACCCTTACAGTATAGTTATTTTATCAAATCTGAATGCTGAAAGGAGAAAATAGTGGCTGCAAAAGGGAAAGAAGTCCTTTCGGGAAATCAGGCCATTGCGAGGGGAGCCTATGAGACAGGCTGTCAATTTGCAGCGGCATATCCCGGAACACCCTCCACCGAGATTCTGGAGACCATTGCTGAGAAGTATGGTGATTCCATTTATGCTGAGTGGAGTATAAATGAGAAAGTGGCACTTGAATCTGCTGCAGGTGCCTCCTATGCAGGGGCCAGATCCCTTGTGGCGATGAAGCATGTGGGGTTGAATGTCGCTGCTGATCCTCTCATGACGCTTCCATACACCGGAATTGTAGGGGGACTTGTAATTGTTACTGCGGATGATCCACATATGCACAGTTCCCAGAATGAGCAGGACAACAGACACTATGCAAAATTTGCAAAAATTCCCATGCTTGAACCATCTGACAGTCAGGAGGCAAAGGAGTTTACCAGACTCGCCTTTTTCCTTAGTGAAAAATATGATACACCTGTTCTTATCAGAACCACCACCAGAATTTCCCACGGATTCAGTGTGGTTACCCTTGAAGATCCCGTATCACCGGTAAGGGAATTGAGGGCAAGGAAGGAGAATGCGGAAAAATGGACCATGCTTCCCTCCAATGCAAGAAAAAGGCATCCTGTTGTGGAAAAGAGACTTAGGGAGTTGAGGGAACTTGCTGAAAACATTGAAATAAACAGGATAGAGTGGGGTAGCGAGGAGATCGGATTTATCACAGGTGGCGTAAGCTACATGTATGCAAAGGAGGCCTTCCCCGATGCCTCATTTCTCAAACTTGGTATGTCATACCCTTTACCGGAGAGGATGATAAAGGAATTTGCCTCCAGAGTAAAAAAACTCTATGTGGTGGAGGAACTTGATCCCTTCTGGGAGGATGAGATAAAAAAGATGGGAATAGAGGTTACTGGTAAGGAGATATTTCCACGCTGCGGGGAACTTGATCCCGACATAGTTTACAGAGCTGTTAGATATGGTGATGTACCAGAATGTGGAACCCTTGAATTAAAGAGATCCCCCGATTTACCTGTCAGACCGCCGATTCTCTGTCCAGGTTGTCCACACAGAAGCATGTTTTACCAGTTGAACCGAAAAAAGTATTTCGTAACAGGTGACATAGGATGTTACACCCTTGGGTATTACAAACCCTTATCTGCAATGCATACCACCCTTGATATGGGGGCAAGTCTGGGACATGGGCACGGTATGTTCAAAGTGTTACCTGAAGGGGAGAGAAAAAAGGTTGTTTCAGTTATTGGTGATTCAACCTTCATGCACAGTGGTATGACCCATCTCCTTAATATGGCTTATAACAAAACAAAGGGGACAATAATAATCCTCGACAACAGAACAACTGCAATGACCGGACAACAGGTTAACCCTGCAACAGGTGTGACTCTTATGGGAGAGCAAACATTTGAGATTGATTTCAAATCCCTTGCGGAAAGTTTTGGCGTGAAGCATATCATTGAAACCAATGCGTGGGATATGGAAAGTGTTTCAAGGGCCCTTGATGAGGCAGAAAATTATGATGGGCTTTCTGTAATTATTCACAAGGGACCCTGTGCTCTGTTACCTGAATACAGAAAGAATTACCAGAAGCAACCAATGGTTGTTGATCCTGAAAAATGCTCTGGATGCAAGATATGCCTCAATGTAAATTGCCCCTCTCTCTCATGGGTGGAGGAAGAAGGTTACTGGGTTGACAAAAAGGGTAATAAACACAGGAGAAAAGGGTATGTGGTGATTGATCAGTTGAACTGTACAGGTTGTGAGGTTTGTGCACAATCATGTCCCTTTGATGCAATAATTTTTCCTGAGAGGAGTGAATAATGGAAACTGTCAACATCATAATTTCCGGAGTTGGGGGACAGGGAATCATACTTTTAAGTAATGTTCTTGCCAATCTTGCCCTTGAGAATAACCTGGATGTTAAGAAAAGCGAAGTTCATGGGATGGCTCAGAGGGGTGGTTCAGTGGTGAGCTTTGTTAGAATTGGAGAAAAAATTTTTTCACCTCTTATTCCCGTGGGGAAGGGAGACATTCTTGTTTCAATGGAGCTTATGGAATCGTTGCGGTGGATTGAGTATGTGAAAAATGGAGGAACTGCTCTCATAAATGATTACAGGTTACCACCTCCCGGAGTTGCAATGGGAATTGAAAAGTATCCGGAGGGGATTGAAGAAAAATTTGGAGAAAAAGATGTAAAGGTTTTCGTAAAAAGGGTAACAAATGAAGCAGTAAAACTGGGTAATCCAAGGGTTACAAATATCATTCTTCTGGGTATGCTCTCCAGATTCTTGACATTTGAAGTGTCTTCATACTATAATGCAATCAGAAAAAGTGTTAAACCTCAGTTTCTTGAACTTAACTTAAAGGCATTTGAAAGGGGAAGAGAACTCATAGAACTTTAAAGAAAGGAGGGTACCTTGATCTGGAACGAGGCAGAAAGATTACCAAGGAAAGAACTGGAAAAATTGCAACTTGAAAGATTAAAAAAGATAGTTGAATGGGTTTACAACAGAGTTCCTTTTTACAGAAAGAAATTTGATGAAGCGGGGGTGAAGCCGGAAGATATAAAGCACCTGCAGGACATCCAGAAGCTACCGTTTACCACCAAGGATGACCTGAGGGATAACTATCCTTTTGGTATGTTTGCAGTTGATCTTGAAGATGTTGTGAGGGTGCATGCTTCATCAGGAACCACAGGTAAACCAACAGTTGTGGGTTATACAAAGAACGATATTGAACTCTGGGCTGAAGTGATGGCACGTACTCTTGCTGCAGCGGGTGTAACGAAGAAGGATATAGTACAGAATGCCTACGGTTACGGTCTTTTTACGGGAGGTCTCGGCGTACATTACGGTGCGGAAAAGCTTGGAGCAACTGTGGTTCCGATGTCAGGTGGTAACACCCAGAAGCAGGTCATGTTGATGAAGGATTTTGGATCCACTGTGCTCGCCTGTACCCCTTCATACTCCCTGAATATTTACGAAGTTGCAAAAGAGATGGGGGTGGACATTAAAGAATTACCTCTCAGGGTAGGAGTTTTTGGTGCAGAGCCATGGTCTGAGAATATGAGGAGGGAAATAGAATCCAAAATGGGGATAGACGCCATAGATATTTATGGCCTCAGTGAAATAATTGGTCCTGGAGTTGCCAGTGAGTGTATTGAGGCAAAGGAGGGTCTTCATGTTTTTGAAAATCATTTCCTCGTGGAAATCATAAATCCAGAAACTGGTGAGGTTCTACCCTATGGGGAGAAGGGTGAACTTGTATTTACCACCCTGACCAAGGAAGCTTTCCCGCTGATAAGATACAGGACCAGAGATATTTCCTGGTTGAACCCTGAACCGTGTAAGTGTGGCAGAACAACTGTGAGGATGGCAAGGGTAACAGGAAGAACTGACGACATGCTGATTATCAGAGGTGTAAATGTATTTCCATCCCAGATTGAGCATATCCTTCTTGAATATGAAGGCCTGAGCCCCCACTATTTGATTATTGTAGACAGGAAGGGAGCTCTTGACACAATGGAGATACAGATTGAGGTAACAGAGGAGATTTTCTCCGACGAGATCAAGAAACTTGAATGGCTGGCAAAGAAAATTGAGAATGATATTAAGGATCTCATAGGTGTAAGTGCAGAGGTGAAACTTGTTGAGCCCAAAACAATTGAGAGGAGCATGGGCAAGGCAAAGAGGGTCATAGATAAGAGAAAAATTTAAAAAAGGAGAGTGATATGCTTGTAAAACAGTTGTCAATATTCCTTGAGAATAGATCGGGGAGGCTTGAAGAAATAACAGGAATCCTTGCAGAGAATAATGTGAATATCAGGGCACTTTCCCTTGCAGATACAAGCGACTTTGGAATCCTGAGACTGATAGTTGATGATCCAGATAAGGCTGAGAAAGTGCTGAAGGAGAAGATGATAACAGTGTCTACAAATAATGTTGTGGCAGTTGTTGTTCCTGATAAGCCGGGTGGACTTCACTCAATTCTTGTCCCCCTGAGGGACGCCGGGATCAACATTGAGTACATGTATGCCTTTCTTGCAAAACATAAAGATGATGCAATTATAATTTTCAGATTTGAAGATCCGGAATCAGCAATAAAGGTCCTTGAAAAGGCAAATGTAACTCTTATTTCCTCCCAGGAACTTCTGAATATGTAACGGAGAAGGATTTATCCTTCTCCGTTTTTCAAAATATGTGTACTCAATTAGGAGATGGATAGTTTTTTGTTCATTTATGCAAAACTGGAATTTTCAAGAGCAGGGAACATACGGATCACCTACTCAAAAGAGGTACACCCCCCTTCCCCTTATCATCAGGATTCAACTGCCGGCAAAGTCAGGTATTATCCCAGAATTATCCTTGCGTCAACTGCCACCACTCCTTTTCCTTCAGGGAGAGCAAAAATTGGGTTAATATCAAGCTCCTTTATTTGAGGAAAGGTTTCCACAAGTTTTGAAATTCTCAGGATGCTCCTTTTTATCGCTTCAATGTCCGCTCTGGGTTCATCCCTGAAGGCTTCCAGCATATCGTAACCTTTTATATTTTTTATCATGAAGTCAGCCCATGTCTCTCCGAAGGGAACAATCCCGAAACTCACATCTTTGAAAACTTCCACCATAATCCCGCCGAGTCCAAAGAGTACAATATGTCCAAAAAGTTCATTCTCATTGGCTCCGATGATCAGCTCCCTCTTGCTCTTTACCATCTCTTGAAGCAGAACACCTTTAAATGGGACTCCAGATTTTTTTGCGTTTTCTATGATTTCTTCATATCTTGCCACAAGCATTTCATCATCCTTGATGTTGAGGATAACGCCCCCAACTTCTGTTTTGTGGATTCCTTCCTCAGAAACGATTTTCATAGCAAGAGGATAATTAAGATCATTTTTGAACTTCACCGGATCCTCACCCACAGGGACAAAGGCGTAGGGAGCCACAGGAATTCCTGCTGCCTCAACAACCTGCAGAGATTCCACAAGATCAAGATTCTTTTTACCTTCAAGTATTGATTTTATCTTTTCGGTGTCAATTTCTTCAGGATTTCTCATATCCAGAAATTCAGGTCTGTAGAGATGGTAGTCTCTGCTGATTGCCAGGGCCCTCAGCGCATCCCCCGGTTCGTCAAAGATTGGGAAATCATACATCTTCTTAACAGTTGCAACCTCATCCTGAGTACTGAAGATAACCACTGCAATGGGCTTGTTGTACTTCTCGGAGAGTGATTTGATCTTTGGAATGAGAGGTCTTGAGATTTCTGCCTGGGTTGATGAGTAAATGTGTAGAAATACAAGTCCATCTATATTTGTTTCCTTCAAAGTTTGCTCAATAATTGCTGCGTATAATCCAAAATCAAACATATCTCCCAGATCCAGGGGATTTGTTGGATTGATGACATTGGCTCTGAAGTGCTTCTGTATTTCTTTTAAAAAGTTTTCAGAAAATTCTGCCAGTTCAAATCCGTACCTGTCCACAGCATCTGCAGCAACAACTGCATGACCCCCCGACCTTGATATGATAGCAATTTTGTTTCCCCTCATTGGAGGAAGTGAGAAAACTTTGGCTGCATTGACCATGTTGTTGAGGGTGTGGACTCTCACAAAACCCAGCTGCTTGAGGGCTGCATCAACAATCTTGTCATCAACGGCGAGAGAAGCTGTGTGGGATTTTGCAATATTCTGGCTCGACTTACCAATATTTGATTTGTGAACGATCACAGGTTTATTGACATGCTTCCCTACCTCCATGAATCTTCTTCCATCTTTGATTCCCTCAAGGTACATGGCAATAATTTTTGTACTCGGATCAGCATTGAGGTATTCCAGAAAATCTGTTTCATCCATATTGGTTTTATTCCCCAGGCTGACAAATTTGTTAACTCCAAGGTTTTCAAAGGAGAGAAGATCTATGTAGGAAATTCCGATTCCACCACTCTGTGAAAGTATTGATATGGGACCGGTTTTTGTTCTCTCAGGAAAGAAGTGGGAAAATGGAAGAACCACTCCCTTTTCAAAGTTGATTATTCCAAGACCATTTGGCCCAACAAATCTGATGCCATACTTTTTTGCAATGTCCACCAGTTCCTGTTCGAGAGCTTTTCTCTCCTCTGAGTACTCTCCAAATCCTGCCGATTCTATAACAACTCTTCTTATTCCCTTTTTCCCGCAGGTTTCCAGGATCTGTGGGACGGTGAGCGCCGGCGTGATAATGACTCCCAGATCCACCCCCGGTGGTATGTCGTCAAGATTGCTGATAATTTGCTGACCATAAATTACACCTCCCCTGGGAGAGTACATGTAGATTTTTCCCGGGTATTCATATCTGAGAAGGTTCCCCACAATGATTTTTCCAAGATTCCCTTCACGTGGTGAAACTCCGAATACCACAATGCTATCCGGGTAAAATAGTTTTTCCATTTCCACCTCCGTCATGCAGTTTAATTATTTATTCTACTTTTGGAATTAAATTTTTCAAAATGTTATAATTGTAAAAACTTTTCTGGAGGGTAAGAAATGGTACAAAATGATCTGATCCCCTACAAAAGTATCTACCATATGTTTAAGGCTTCTGTGGAGGCAAGAGGTGATAAACCTGGTCTGAAATATCTTCAGGACGGGAAGTGGATTCCCATTTCCTGGAATGAGTGGTTTGAAATGTCAAAGAGCATTGCAAAGGGGTTGATGGCTCTTGGAATGGAAAAGGGAGACAGGGTAAACATTCTCTCCAACACAAACCATAAATGGGTTATAACGGATCTTGGAATAATAATTGGTGGTGGTGTGACGGTACCCATTTATCAGTCAAATACAGCGAGGGAGAGTCACTATATAATTGATCATTCCGGCTCAAAGTTTATCTTTGTTGAAAATAGACTTCAGCTTGAAAAGATCCTCACAGTAAAGGATGAACTTCCGGAGTTAAAGAAGATCATTGTTTTCAGTAATGAGGTTCCGGAAAATGGTGGTGATCTCATAATAGGCTTTGACGACTTCCTTGAATTTGGAAGGTCTCAGATAAATGACGAAGAATTTTATAAGGTTGCTGAATCACTGGATCTTATGGATCTCGCCTCAATAGTTTACACCTCAGGGACAACTGGAGTTCCCAAGGGTGTTATGCTTCCCCACCGCAATTTTATCTACATTGGTGCTGCCATTCTGAAAATAGTTGATTTTGATCCTGACTACGATGAGAATTTTGCCTGGTTGCCTTATGCACATATTCTTGGGAGGGCTGTTCAGTATTCAATTATTCAGGCAAGGGTGTGCACGAGTTTTGCCAGAGGAATAGACACCCTTCTTGAAGATATGCAGAGTGCAAAGCCTACCTTTGTTGTCAGTGTTCCAAGGATTTATGAAAAGATTTACACAAAGATAAAGGTGGGTCTTGAAAGTGCAAGTCCTGTTAAGAGAGCTCTTTTTAACTGGAGTATGGGAGTGGGAAGAAAGGTGAGCCAGTACAAACAGAAAAATAAACCCCTTCCCCTCTCTCTGCAGTTACAGTACAATCTCGCTTATAAACTTGTTTTGAGTAAAATTCATGATCTCTTCGGAGGAAGAATAAGGTTCTTTGTTTCTGGAGGAGCTCCATTATCCAAAGATATTGCAGAATTTTTCCACGCAGCTGATGTCCTTATTCTTGAGGGTTACGGTTTAACTGAAACCACCGCTCCTGCCAATGTAAACAGGCCAGATAAGTACAAATTTGGAACTGTTGGTCCCACCATTCCCGGCACGGAGGAAAAGATAGCTGAGGATGGTGAAATTCTGATCAGAGGCCCGGGTGTGATGACAGGTTACTACAGGAATCCTGAAGAAACAAAGGAAGCCCTTGACCCGGATGGCTGGTTCCATTCAGGGGACATAGGAGAATTTGATGAAGAGGGGTTTCTGAGAATTACAGACAGGAAGAAGGATATAATTGTTACTGCTGGAGGAAAGAATATTGCACCGCAGTACATTGAAAATCTCATGAAGACATCTCCCTATATCAGCCAGTGTTTTGTGTATGGGGATAAGAGAAAGTATCTTACAGCCCTTGTGACTCTCGATTATGAGCAGGTTAAAGAATATGCAGATGCACATGGGATCAGATATGAGAAACTTGAGGATCTTGCAAAGGATCCCCAGATTGAACTGCTCATAAGAAAGGAGATTGAGGAGAGAAACAAACAGCTGGCCTCCTACGAAACGATAAAGAAGTTTATAATTCTCCCAACTGATTTTTCCATCGAAACAGGGGAGTTAACTCCCTCTCTTAAGATGAAGAGAAAGGTGATTCTGAACAAGTACAGAGATCTTCTTGATTCCCTTTACGAGGAGAAATTTGATTAAAAAAGGCGGGGGAAATCCCGCCTTTTTTTATTTTTGAAGCTCGCTGTCGATTATGGATTTGATCTGATTGAAGGGAAGGGCACCGGGAATGTATCTGCCATTGATAAAGAGGGTTGGTGTTGATCTGACCTGCAATTTCAGACCATCCTGAAAAGATTTTTTTATCTGATCTTTTGTGGAAGGATCTTTGAGACATTTTTTGAACTTCTTAACATTGAGTCCAATTTTCTTTGCCTCTTCTATTGATTTTTCCTCGATGTTCTGTGGAGTGAATTCTCTCTGATTCTGGTAGAAGTAGTTGTAGAAGTCCCAGAATGCATCGGGTTTCTGGTTGTATGCGCACTGAGCAGCAAGAGCTGCAGGTTCCGCCCATTTGTGAAAAGAAAGCGGGAAGTGTTTGAAGGTAAATCTTACTTTCCCTTTATATTGCTCAAGAACCTGCTTCATGGTGTTATACATCATTCCGCAGTAGGGACACTGAAAATCAGCGAACTCAACAATTCTGATGGGTGCATCTTTGGGACCTATAGAGGGTGCACCTTTTGTGTTTATCATTGATTCATCTACAAAATCAACTTCTTCCGACTGAATTCCAGAGAGGTCACCATTTGCCGGAACAATGGGACCCATAAAAATATATTTTCCATCATTCGTAACATAGAGATTGAATCTCTTTCCATATCCTCCCTGTTTCCATTCCACTCTGACTTTTGCAACTCCAGGAATAACCGATTCCGTAACTTTCAGAACTCTTATCTGGGCGTTTTTATTCCCCCTTGCCATTTTTAAAACAAAATCTTCTGCAATTTTTTTTATTCTGGGAATGTCTGATTCTGCAAGATTTCCAGATTTCACACTTTCTGTTTTACCACCAGTTTCCTCCCCACCCCTGGCCTCGTTTTTACTGCAACTACCATAAGTAAATGTAAAAACTACAGCTAAAAGCAGTACAAAAATAAATCTTCGTTTCATCTTAAAAAACCTCCTCAATTTTTCTTTCATCTTACTATAAGCCACTTCTATTTGCAAAATTTTTATCATATCCTGAATTGTTTGACCCCGAACCAGATTCTGGTAAAATAAACCTGTATGGAAGGGAGAAAGTTCATAGAAGAGGTGATATTTGGAAGGCGAAGCATAAG
>Ga0256833_1000894_pt1 | contig 22567 bp, 25 predicted proteins | sample 356284metaG_FD_190535 | JGI IMG/M metagenome (GOLD analysis project Ga0256833, IMG submission 190535) | Hydrothermal vent microbial communities from Mid Atlantic Ridge, Atlantic Ocean - 356-284 | ecosystem: Environmental > Aquatic > Marine > Hydrothermal vents | place: Atlantic Ocean: Mid... | reverse complement strand
GCAAAAATCCAAAAAATTTCTCGTCCAAAACAGCGTCAAACGGGGGCAAAAAAAGCGCCCTGCAAAAGGCTGACTCCAAAGCACTCTTCAGCCGGGGAGTACGTCTGATCAACCGGAAGCGATACGCCGACGCCCTCAAGCGTTTCGAGATCCTCAAGGAGCGCAACTACAAACCCGCTTCTACCTACTTTTATCTGGGAGAGATCGCCTACCGGACCGGGAAGTACGACGATGCGATCCGCTATTACCAGAAAAGCGCCGAGCTAAACGAGAACGCCGCCTATATGGACCGGCTGCTGCTGCATACCGGCATTGCCCTGGAGAAGAGCGGCGACAAGGAGCAGGCCCGGAGTTTCTTCCAGGCGATCGTAGACGGTTATCCGGGTACCGGAAGTGCCGCTGTGGCGAAAAAACATCTACGTTGACCCGGATAAGCATCTTCCCCTTCGGCTGAATTATTTCCTAGGGTGCTAATATTACTTTTCCTCTCCGTGACTCGATTAATAATCCTTGGATACAATGGCGGAAATTCAACAAAGGAACATTATGGCAATTCAAAACGAAAACAGTGTCGTCGGTATCGAGTACGAAGTCAAAGAAGCGGGGACCGATACCGTCATCGATTCCAACAAAGGGGGACAGCCTCTGGAATTTATCACCGGTAAAGGGCAGATCATCCCCGGCCTTGAAAAGGGCCTTGAAGGTATGAAAGAGGGCGAGAGCAAGACGATTACGGTCAAAGCCGCCGACGCCTACGGCGAGCGCAATCCCGAGGCTCAGCAGGTAATCCCCCGGGAGCAGTTTGAGGGCATCGATCTGAAAAAGGGGATGACCCTTTACGGCCAAGGCGAAGGCGGAGAGACTGTCCAGGTCACCGTCGTGGATTTCAATGATAAAGAGGTTACCATCGACTTCAATCATCCTCTCGCGGGTAAGGATTTGGAGTTTGAGGTTACCGTAACTTCCGAGCGTCCCGCTACCGAGGAGGAGGCGGCAACCGGTCAGGTCGGCGGCGGCCACTGCGAAGGAGGCAGCTGCGGCTGTAGCCACTAAGACGCTTTGGGCGTCTTCAAGACTTCTCTTCTTCGGCTCTTTTCGCCGACCAAACCCCCTCTTTTTATTAATTTTTAAACCTTTAATTAATCAAACTCCTTACAAAGAGCTATATTTTTCTAGGATATGTTCTTTGCTATACTAGAAAAAAGCCCAAAGGAGGTGTGAGATGAAAAACGTCCGGGGTATTCTTTTCGACATCGGCGGTGTGCTCTACGTGGGGGAGACGCCCGTGCCCGGGGCTGTAGAGACGGTGGCATCCCTGCAGGGTCGGTTGAAGATGCGCTTCGTGACCAACTCCACCCGACGTCCTCCTTCGGCGATTCATCGCAAACTACGGGCCATGGGTTTCGAGATTCGCCGGGATCAGCTCTTTACCGCCTTGGCAGCGGCACGGCATATCGTCGAGGAGGCGGGAGGCCGGGCGGTAACGATCCTGACGGAGGAGGCGGAGAAGTATTTCGGCTCCCTGCACTGCATTGATACCTCCAGCCCTTTCGTCGTCGTGGGTGATGCGGGGGAGAATTTCAACTATCCCCGGCTCAATCGCGCCTTTCGCACCCTCATCAACGGGGCTCAGCTCATTGCCGCGGCCCAGAACCGTTATTTCAAGGATGCCGATGGCCAGCTGAGTATGGATGCCGGAGGTTTCGTCAAGGCCTTGGAGTATGCCGCCGGTGTCGAGGCAAGGCTCGTGGGCAAACCCAACGCCGAGTTTTTTCTCCAGGCCGTTGCCTCCATGGATATGACACCCGAAGAGGTGATCATGGTGGGCGACGATATCGAGAGCGATATCGCCGGGGCCCAGGCGGCGGGGATCCGTGCCGTTTTGGTACGCACGGGCAAGTTCCGCCCTGCCGACCTGGAGAGGGCGATCTTTCCTGAGGAGGTGATTGACTCGGTCGCCGAGCTGCCGCAGATTCTTGGTCTCTCCTGATCCTCTCTATTTTTCATCCTGCTAGGGTCCTCCCTGCACCTTAGCTCCTTTTGGATAGAATTTGCCATCTTGTTATGGAAGGATGGATCATGTCAGTCAAATGTGCTTTCCTTTTTCCCGGGCAGGGCTCTCAAGCCGTGGGAATGGGTAAAGATTTTTATGACAACAGCGAAGAGGCCCGGGCCCTTTTTGCAGCGGTTTCCGGTCGGACGGGGATCGATTTTGCCGAACTGCTTTTTACGGAAAACGATCGGCTGGAGCAGACCGAGTATACGCAGCCGGCGATTCTCCTTGTCAGTGCAGTGGCCCATCGGCTCTTTGAAAATGCTTTGCCCATTAAGCCGGTCTTCGCTCTCGGACACTCCCTCGGGGAGTTTTCGGCCTTGACGAGTGTCGGGGCCCTGGATGCGGTGGATGCGGTGGAATTGGTTCATCTCCGGGGCCGGCTCATGGCTGAGGCCTGTGCCGACAAAGAGGTGGGAATGCTGGTGAGTCTGGGACTGGCTGACGATCGGGTCGAAGCACTCTGTGAAGAGGCCCGAAAAGGCGGAGCTCAGGTCTGGCCCGTCAACTACAATGCCGAGGGCCAAATCGTCATCGCGGGGATGAAAAGCGATCTGGTAGATCTGGAGCCCAAGCTCAAGGAAGCCGGAGCCCGCCGGGCGATGCTGCTCAATATGTCCGTCGCCAGCCACTGTCCTTTGCTCGCCGGCGCCGTTGAGCCGCTCAGGGAAGCACTGGAAAAGAGCCTGCGAGACGAGTTCGTCGCTCCCGTTGTCTCCAACGTCACCGCCGAAAAGTATGCCGGCAAAACCGAGGCCCTGGAGCTGCTGCCCCGCCAGCTGGTCTCTCCGGTACTCTACAAGCAATCCATCGCCAAACATGACGACGAAGTGGATTGTTATATAGAGTTCGGCCACGGTGCCGTCCTCAAAGGGCTCAACCGCCGGGCGACGAGTAAACCTCACTTCAACGTGGGAGATATGGCCTCCCTGGAAGCGACCCTCAAAGCGGTTGAGGAGTTGGCATGAAGATTGCGATCATGGGGGCGATGCCCGAGGAGGTCGAGCCTTTCCTCGTCGGCAGCGACGAGCCACTGTCAAAAAACTTCATGGTCCGAGAGAGCCTGGATTACGGAGCCAACCGCTACCATCTTGCCCGCTACAAGGATCTGGAGATCGTTTTGGCTTACTCCAAGATCGGCAAGGTCTACTCGGCTCTGACGGCGGCGACGATGCTGGAGCATTTCGGCTGCGAGATGCTCCTCTTCAGCGGCGTGGCCGGTGCCGTCAATCCGCAGCTGAAAATCGGTGATCTCATTGCCGCGACGAAGCTCTGTCAGCACGATCTGGATATCACCGCTTTCGGCCATCCTCCCGGCTACGTCCCCGAGGGTAAGATCTATGTCGAGCCCTCCCCCAAGCTTCTTACCGTCGCCAAGGAGGTAGCCCGTGAGCGAGGGATCGAGCTGCAAGATGGGATCATTGCCACCGGGGATCAGTTCATCGCCGATCCCGAGCGCAAGGCCTGGATCGCCGAAACCTTCGATGCCGACGCCATCGAGATGGAGGGCGCATCCGTCGCCGTGGTCTGTGATGCCCTGGAGGTACCCTTTTTCGTCCTGCGGGCCATCAGTGATGCGGCGGATATGGGAGCGACCTTTGATTTTGACGAATTTCTCAAGCACTCCTCCCGGCGTAGCAGCAGTTTTATCCTGGCGATGCTCGAAAAGATTCACGGGGAGAAAAGTGCATTTTAGTTTCGTCGCACCGCCGATACCTTGCCGCGTCGTGAACCCTTCATTTCTATGAGTATCCAAAGGTATCAACCCATGGCTCTATCGACTCAGGAAAGAAACGCCAATACACCCTCTCCGTCAAAAAGGGCAAAAATCAGTAAAAAGCTTCTGCGTGTCTTCGGCCGGACCAACGGTAACTATCATCTCATCGGTGAGGGAGATCGGGTGTTGGTTGGACTTAGCGGGGGCAAGGACTCCTTGAGCCTGGTGCATCTGATCGCCAATATGCAGCGACATGCGCCCTTTTCTTTCGACTTTCTCGCCTGCACCGTCAGCTACGGAATGCCGGGAGAGGAGTATACGGCCTTGGAGGAGCACTGTCGGGAGTTTGGTATCCCCCATGTGGTCTACGAGACCGGCATCTATGATCTGGCCGAAGAGACTATCCGGGAAAACAGCTCCTACTGCAGCTACTTCTCCCGGATGCGCCGGGGGGCACTCTACACCTTTGCCGAGAAGGAGGGATTTGGAAAAATCGCCCTGGGGCATCACTTTGACGATGCAGTGGAGAGCTTTTTCATGAATATGTTTTACAATGGCGTGATGCGCTCCATGCCCCCGATCTACAAGGCCGACCGGGGCTTTCACGTCATCCGTCCCCTTATCGAGGCTCGGGAGAGTCAGCTCAGGGCTTTCGCCGATGAAAACGGCTTTGCTACCCTCGGCGACGAGGCCTGCCCGGCCATGCGCAAAGCGGTCAAGGCCCCCTATGCCAGAGAGCGGACCAAAGCATGGCTGGCACAGATGGAGGCGCAAGATCCTGAAATCTTCAAACGGATCAAAGCTTCATTCAAACACATCCAGGACGAGACTTTTCTCGATCCCGAGCGTTGGAAGCGAGACGACATCTAAGCAATACTCGTTTAAGACTATCAGAATTTGGTTTTATAAAATACAAAGACGGTTCTTGGCTTCTTTGGCTTTATAAAGGGCTTTATCGGCCCGTTCTAGAGCCTCATGGAAAGACTTTGTATCTTTCGTAAAGGTGGCTCCCGCCGATATGCTTAATGAGAAGAAACTATTTTCGCAGTAACTGTTTGTCTTCGACAATATTTGGCGTAGTTGGCGGTCTTTCGCCTCTAGTTGAGTTTGCTGGATATCGCGGATGATCAGCAGAAACTCGTCCCCTCCCCATCGAGAGATGATCGTCGTATAATCATGATAGATCTCTTTCAATTTGGACGCCAATATCGTAATAGCCTTGTCACCGCAATTGTGTCCTAGCGTATCGTTGATGCGCTTGAGATAATCAATATCGATCAACATGAGGACGGTGGAAGGCGACTGAAACATTTCACCCCACATCGACTCGACTACATGATGGATATGATGGCGGTTGTAGAGTCCGGTCATTGGATCGAGGATACTTTGGTTATAGAGTTTGTCGTGATAGTGGCGTTCATTATAGGTATAAAGGTAGGAGAGGGCACTGAGTACTACCAAAAATACCAGAAGGTTAAAGAGGTGAAGCATTTCTATGATCTCGGGCGAGACAGAAACTTTTGGCTGAAGAAAGAGATGGCTTACCTCTATGGCTAACGAAACAGCGATGGCAAGTAAAATACGAAACCAATAGATGATTTTGTTATAACTAAAGATAAAGAAAGGCAAGATTGCGAGGGCGTAGATATAATATTGAAATCCCGCTTGCGTACTCAAATACCAGGTGGCAAGCAAATTGTGTATTATCAATTCACAGTAAACCAGCCAGCCGATTAGACGGTCGTTTTTCGTTTCGATCGTCTGCATTCCCAGACCGTAAATTGAATAGAAATAGATTGCGACGCTTAAGACATTGACAGCGACCATGACGGGAATATGCAGATACAAAAATATGAAAAAGAAGAATAGGTGTGTCCACCCTGCCGCTTGTAAAGCGTAGTAGCCTATTTTCCAATAAAAATGGATTTCGTTCAGTTTTTGACGAAGTTCTCTATCTTTTGTCAGCAATGACTCATTCCTGTGGAAAAGATGGTGACGGCGGATCAAAGGGATACCACTGAGGCATCTCCTCCACGGCGGGAAATCCGTCGAGGATCTCCTGGGGGAGGAAGCGGGTTTTGTAGTCGAAGGCTTTGCAGCCGTCGACCCAATAGCCGAGGTAGATCCATTTTTTCCCAAGTTTTTTTGCCAGGTCGATCTGGTAGAGGAGCGAATAGGTCCCCAAAGAGAGGTGGGCGTAGTCGGGCTCGTGGTAAAAGTAGATGGCACTGAGACCGTCTTCGAGTACGTCGATGAGGTCTACGCCCACCAGATAGTTGTCCCGGAGATAGAGAACTTCGTAGCCGAAGTCGTGGGCTCCTTCGACGAAGTTCTCGTAGTATTCCCGTTCGCTGATCCGGCGATGCTTCCAGCCGTCCTTTTCGGCTTTCCAGGCGTGGTAGCGGTTGTAGAGGGTGATGTGGGCCGGGGTGAGGCTGGGGGACTGGACGATGATACGGGTATCGCGGTTCTTTTTGACGACCCGTTTCTGGGAGCGGCTGGGACGGAAGGCCTCCGCATCGATACGCAGACTCTTGCATGCGTTACAGCCTTCGCAGATGGGATGGAAAAAGTAGTTGCCGAATCTCCGCCATCCCCGCTGGATCACCGCCGATGCGAAGGCGCCATCGGCTTCCCGGATGTAGCGGTAGTACATCCGGGTTTTTTTCTCCGGTTTGTAAGCACAGTCGTAGTCGAGCATGCAGAAGTCGGTCGACTGGGGATTGAGGCGGTCATCACTATGTTTCATGGGATGGATTGTAGCAAAACTGGGTAAAATTGCCTCCAAAAAAGCGGAGAGAGTATGTTTCTCTATCAGCCGCCCGGCGGATATTGCTACAATAGCGATTCGATCTTTCTCGTCGATTTTGCCCGTCGCTTTGCACCCGGGGGCAAGCTGCTGGATGTCGGGTGCGGTGTGGGGATCCTTTCGCTGCTACTGGGGCGGGATTATCCTGTGGAAGTGCATCTCTCGGAGAAGCAGCCGAGGATGCTCGCCTATGCCCGACACAATTTTGCCATCAACGGCATCGCTGCGAAGGAACATCCGGGGGATTTTATGCAAGTCGAGTTCTCCGAGCGTTTCGACTGGATTGTCTCCAATCCTCCCTTCTACGACCCACGTGTCACCCAGAGCAAAGAGGAGAGTCTCAATATCTCCCGCTACGCCCACCACCTGCCTCTGGAACCCTTCGTGGTAAAGGTAGGGCGGCTACTTACCCCACGAGGACGCTTTGTTCTCTGCTATGATGCCAAACAGAGCGACCGGCTGCTGGAGGTTCTGCGTCGTGAGCGGCTCACTCCCGAGACGATCCGCTTCGTCCATTCCAAGATCGACCGGGAAGCCAAAATCGTGATGGTCCAAGCTCGGGCTGGCTCCCGATCCCTTTGTCGGGTCCTGCCGCCTCTGGTGGTATTCGGCAGCGACGGGGAGTATACATCCGAGGCGGCGGAAGCCTTTGTCCGGGCGGGGACACATAGCGTCAAAGCTGATGGCTTTGATGAACGGAACATGGAGCAATAATCATGGAAAACAAGAAAGAGTCGAGCAACGGCATAGGTGGAATCAGTGAAGAGGCTTTGCCGATCATAGAGAAGGAGGGCTTTGCCTATCGATTCGATCCCAACGCCTGCACCGGATGCCAGGGAGCCTGTTGCCGGGGAGAGAGCGGCTATATCTGGATGAAACGCCCCGAGATCGAGGCAATGGCGGAGTATCTGGGGCTTGGTTTGGAAGATTTCGGTAGAATCTACCTTCGGAAGGTGGGGCACCGTTACTCCCTCACGGAAAAGCGTCTGGGGGAGGAGGATTATGCCTGCATCTTTTTCGACGAGACGAGCCATCGCTGCGGCGTTTACCCCGTCCGGCCGAGACAGTGCCGGACCTTTCCCTTTTGGGAGCAGTTTAAAAACGACGAAGAGGAGCTGAGAAAAGAGTGTCCGGGTATTTTATAAGGATCGCACTGTTATCGACTCTCCTGGGGTGCGCAGGGTTTTCGAGTGCTCCGATCTCCCCTCGTGAAGACGCTCTTATTGTTCGGGGCCTTCTCAAGGAGGAGGCGACTCGATACCGGGAAGCTCAGAAGATTTTTCTCGAACTTTACCGGCTGACGGCCAAGCCCGAGTATCTCTACCAGGCTGCCCGGGAAGGGATGATGCCCGGAGGGGACCCCGAGAAGGTCCTTCCGCTCTTGCGCCGTCTGGTGGAGACGAAAAGGATCAAAGGGGATCGGCTGCCTGCTCGTCTGTTGGTAGCGCTCTATGCCCGAAAAGGAGCGCTGAGAGAGGCCGAAGCAGTCGTCAAGCGTTGGCTGGCTACGAGCGACGATCCCCGGGATCTGAAGCTTGCCGCCACCGTCGAGGCGGATCTGGGTCACTATGAGGAGGCGGTAGCACTGCTGCAAAAGGCCTACCTGAAAAGTCGGGATGAGAAGCTACTCCTTGACGAGGTGATTTTGCTGCAAAAGAAACTCCACGACCCCGACCGGGCGATCCGTCTGTTGGAGACCCATCTTCGTCTTTATCCGGAGGCTTCGGTAGCGGTCTATTTCAAGCTGATCGAGCTCTACGCCCGCCGGAACGACCTGGCCAAGGTTCAGGAACTCTACAAGAAACTTTACGAAAATGACCCTCAGGATTATCTCCTCAAAAAGATCATCAAGCTTTCCCTCTACCGCCGGGATTTCGAAGGGTTGGCCCGTTTCTTGGAAAAGCACTCCGACGGGAACGAGGAGCTTCTCTACACGCTCTACAAAGAATTGGATCGTTTCGACAAGGCGATCGCCCTGGCCCATCGGCGTTATAAGCAGACCGGCAAGCCCAAATGGCTGGCGGAAGAGGCGATCCTCACCTATGAAAAGGCACGCAAAGCAAAACGGATCACTCCCGATCTACTTCGGCGCTTCCAGAGGCTTTTCGATCAGGCGCTCAAAGAGGGAGTCGACGAGAGTCTCTATCTCAACTACTATGGCTATACTCTCATCGATCACGACCTGGATGTACAGCGGGGGATGGCTCTGGTGCGCCAGGCGCTCAAGCAGCAGCCGGACAATCCTTTCTACCTCGACTCCCTCGCCTGGGGTCTCTACAAGGAGGGGCGTTGTGCCGAGGCGCAAAAAGTGATGCAAAAAGTCATCGCCGCCGGAGGACTTAAAGAGCCCGAGATCCGTATGCATGCCGAGAGCATTCGCCGCTGTGTAGAGCGGCATAAGACGACTCCCGCCGACCGGGCGGCAGAATAGAAACTACTATCATAGAAGGAGACGTGCCGAGATGGCTGACATACTTGACGAGATTATCCGCAAGACCCGGGACGACCTGGAGCGGCGTAAAAAAGAGTATCCGATGGAGTGGCTTGGCCGATCTCTGAGCTTCAATCCTTTCGTTCCCCGAGATGTCTACGGCGCTCTGAGATCTACGCCGGAGAATCCCTACCGGATCATCGCCGAGATCAAAAAGGCGAGCCCTTCAAAAGGAATCATCCGAGAGGATTTCGACCCTATGAGCATCGCCCAGGCCTACGAGAAGGGCGGTGCCGACGCTCTCTCGATCCTGACGGAACCCCATTGGTTTAAGGGTGACATGGAGTACTTGGGGATGGTGCGGCGTTATGTGGGGATTCCTCTACTACGCAAAGATTTCATCGTGGACAAATATCAGCTGGTCGAAGCCCTGGCTTTTGGAGCCGATTTCGTCCTGCTCATCGCCAAGGCCCTTAGCCGCAAAGAGCTCAAAGAGCTGTTGGAGTATACCCGTCACCTGGGGATGGAGGCCCTGGTAGAGATCCATGACAAAGCCGACCTGGTCAAAGCGATCTTTGCCGGAGCCGACATCATCGGTATCAATCACCGTAACCTGGAGACCTTCGAGATGGACATGAGTCTGAGCGAACGTCTCATCCCTCTCATACCCAACGGCAAGATCATTGTCGCCGAAAGCGGCATCAACGATCACGAAACCGTCGTCGCACTCTCCAAAGTCGGCGCCGATGCCTTCCTTGTCGGCGAGCACTTCATGCGTCAAGAGGATATTACCGGCGCGTTGAAAGCGCTCAAATATGGCAGCACGGAGTGATGGGTCTGTTGCTTTTTTAATACTGTTTGTTGTGACCATTCAAAAGAGTTTTTATATTTGGGCAAAGTCTATCAGAAGGTAGAAGAGAGGGATACATAGAAGTGTGGTGGCGGGAAGCCACCGTGGCTCTAATGTGGGATTACTCGTTGAGCAACTCGTAGGCTTCCAGGATATCGAGGCCGGCTTCGTTGATGCTAGTGTGACCCACAAAGTGGGCATTTCTAGCGACGGTGAGGGCCTTTTCGAAGGTTTCGGGATCCAGGCCCGAGATCTCCATCGCCTCTTTGATGTTGCGGGGCAGGATGCGGACTTTGCGCTCTTTGACGTAGAGATTGCCCACCTCGTGGAGGGCCTCCAGGACCCGGACGACCAGAGGGTTGAGGGCGTTGCCGAAGGATTCGGGCGTGCCGGAGAGGGCCTGCTTGATCAGCTCACCCGCTTCGGTCAAGACCAGGCCGTCGTCGGGGAGCTGTTCGATGATGCCCCGGGCTTCGAGCTTGTTGAGTCCGTAACTTACCTCTTCACGTAGGGTCTCGTCGAACTCGGCATAGAGGTCCTCGACGAAGGAGCCCCGAACGGGGATCTTGTGCAGGACTTGGAGTTCGAATCGGGTAATGTGGGGCTTGCGCTCTACCGTATAGGCCAGATCGGCATAGAGTTTGCCCGAATGGGTCGCCGCGCCGCCGCCGACGAGATGCTCGGCTTTGGCAGCCTCGTACCAGGCGTAATTGGGCGCGCCAAACTCGCTCTGGCGGATGGTGATCGCCTTCACGGCAGGAGCGCTGATCTCCCGGATCCCTTTTTGGGTCTGCTCTTCGTAGACCATCCGCCCCTCGGGAGTCAGGTCGTAGTACAGCTTGCCTTTTTCGCTCACCTTGGCTTCGACGAGGCTGAAGCTCTTGAGGGTGAAGAGGGACTCTTCGATTACGTCCATCAGTTTCTCGAGCCAGTGGTTGCCCTTTTCGTAGAAGCTTTTGAAGAGCTCTTCCACGCTGAGGGCTTCGGCAAATTTTTTCTTGAGTTCCTCTTTTTTCTGATAACCCATATCTTGGTTTAGCCGGCGTCCGTAATGCTCTTTGAGGTGCTTATACTCTTTCAGCGGCAGATCAAGCAGATAGTGACGAATCTCTTCGGGAGTGGGCAAAACCTCGGGATTGGAGTCGTGACGCTTCATCACCTCGACGATCCCTTTGAGGATTTCGATGTCCAGGGCTTCGAGGTTGAAGGTCTTGGCCGGAAGGTAGGCTCCCTCCCGCAGGATATGCAGGACCTCTTCGAGCGCTTCTCCCGCCGGGAGGAGTGAGCCTTCGGCATCGACGAGCGCCAGGGTTTCAAGGAGCTCCTTTTCCGTGTCGCCGAGTTGCTCGAAGCCCTTATCGAGATAGAGCGCGATCAGATGAAGGTACTCCTCACTCAGCACCGTGTCGTAGGGATAGGCCATGTGGGTAATTGCCTCTTTGACGGCCAGTCCCAGGCGGTTGAGGGTAAAGATCTCCGTCTCGGGCATGCTGTAACTGAGTAGACGCATCGACTCCAGGAGCTCGGCTTCGCGTCCGTCGAAGACTACCTCATTCTTTTCGGCGGGCCCTTCGGGCATGGAGACGATGAAATTGGCCAGATCCTTGTCGATCTCCAGCTTGGGGTGTGCGTGGAGATAGATCTCATAGAGTGCGTGAGCATAGTCGTTGAGTTTGACGCATTCGCCACGATGATCGTCTCGGACCTTCTCGGCAAATCCGCGCGTCATGAGAGCGTCGGCGACTTTTTCGCCGACATAGTCGTTGTTCTTGGCGGCGGCCTCGATCATGGCAATCACTTCGCTGCCGATCCAGCGAAATCCCTCTTTCCAATTGGCGGGAATGTCGAGTTTGCCTTTTTGAATCATCTCATCGAGGAGATGAATCAGGTTGCGACCCCAGTAGGAGAGACGGTATTCAACCCGGCTGCTGCCCAGTTCCAGCATATTGGCCAGGTCCAGCTCCCGGTAGGGAGCACTTTCGCTTGTGACGGCGATTTGGCAATGGGCTCCTTTGTTCTCTTCTCCCAGCACGTTGTAGAGTGCGACGGCATGTTCTTTTTTGATCAGCATTTTTGCTCCTTCTTTTTGTTTTGATGAAATTGTAGGGCTTTGACGAGGGATAGAGTGCAACCGGGGTTGCAATAGGCAGAGTCAAGGAGATTTTTTTGAAAAAACCGATCTATGGCTAGGATGAGGAGAGTATTAGAGTTTTTCGGTCCCGCCGGCAGGACTCCGGCGTTGGGAGAGATAGAGCCCCAGGAGGATCAGAACTCCTCCGATAATCATGACGGGGGTAAGCTTTTCGTGAAGGATTACGACGCCGGTGAGGGCGGTGAGAAGGGGGACGAGGTAGATGTAATTTCCCGCGGCGACGGGACCGATGATCTCAATGCCTCTTTGCCAGAAGAAAAAAGCAACCCCGGAAGCAAAAAGCCCCAAGAAGAGGAGATTTAAAGCTACGACGGGGAGAGTCAAGGCCTGCCAGTGCATCGGTTCGTCCCGAAAAAACTGCCAGAGCAGCATCAAGATAATGGCATAGAAAAAGCTCTTTCGGGTGATAAGCATGGGGCTGTACCCCGCCGGAGCTCGTTTGAGAAGGACAGAGTAAAGGGCAAAGACCGAAGCGGCCGCAAGGGCGAGCAAATCCCCTCGGAGTCTAAGCTCGAAGTGACGCCCCTCAAAGAGGATCATCCCCATACCGGCCAGGGCGACGACGAAGCCGAGCAACAGCGGAAGCCGGAAACGTTCGTTTCTGACCGTGAAGTGGGCCAGCAGCGCCGTGAGGATCGGAATCGCACCCATATAGAGTCCTACGTTGGCCGCCTGGGTATAGCGCAGAGCGTAATTTTCCAGAAGAAAATAGACGAAAATCCCCAAAAAACCGAGGAGTAGAAAGTAGAGCTCTTCCCGGAGCGAGCGGATCACTCCTTTGACAGGAGCGACGAGGAGCATCAGTCCCCAGGCGAGGCTGAAGCGATAGAGCATCACTTCGATGGGGGTGATATGGGAGAGGAGCACCTTGTTGCCCACGAAGGCGACGCTCCAGATAGCGACGGTGATGAAGGTAAAAAGATGTCCCGCCAGGCGGGTGGCTGGAAGGGTAGGCATGTTAGCCGCCGAGGTACTTTTTGCGGACTTCGTCGTTGCCCAGGAGTTCGGAAGCCGGGCCTTCGAGGGCGATGGAGCCGTTTTCGAGGACATAGCCTTTGTCGGCGATTTTCAGGGCGGCAAAGGCATTCTGCTCCACGAGGAGAATGGTAATGCGTTTTTTGAGCTCGGTGATGATCTCGAAGACTTCCCCGACGATCTTGGGTGCGAGACCGAGGCTGGGCTCGTCCAGCATCAGGACCTTCGGTTCGCTCATGAGCGCCCGGGCGATGGCCAGCATCTGCTGCTCTCCACCGGAGAGAGTCCCGGCAAGTTGCTGCTTTTTGCCGGAGAGGCGGGGGAAGAGTTCGTACATTTCATTTCGTAGCCGTTGGAAGTTGGCGTCGTTGTTGAAGGCACCCATCCGAAGGTTCTCATCGACCGTGAGATTGATGAAAACACGGCGCCCTTCGGGGACCAGGGAGATCCCCTCCTGGATGATGCGGTGGGTGGGGTGCTTACTGATCTCTCGACCTTCAAAAAGGACGGTACCTCTCTTTTTGACGATGTTGACGATGGCATTGAGGGTAGAGGTCTTTCCCGCACCGTTCGAGCCGATGAGTGTGACGATGGTATGAGGATCGATTTGCATGTCGATGCCCCGGACCGCCGCAATGACGCCGTAATAGACTTCGAGGTTCTTGATCTCAAGCATGGGTAAAGTCTCCTAGGTAGGCTGCGACCACTTTTTCGTTGACGATGGCTTCGGCCGGGGGGCCTTCGAAGATCTTTTCGCCGTAATCCAGGACGGTGACGGTGTCGCACATGGCATTGACAAACTTCATGTCATGCTCGATAAGAAGGATGGTCAGATCATAGTCTTTTTTGATTTTGTGAATAATGTTGGAGAGGTCTTCGGTTTCGCTGGGGTTCATCCCCGCCGCCGGCTCATCCAGGAGGAGGAGTTTGGGCTTGGTAGCCAGAGCCCGGGCGATCTCGACTTTGCGTTGATTGCCGTAGCTCAGAGCCGTTGCATTGTTCTCGGCATAGTCGGCGATACCGAACTCTTCGAGGATTCCAATCGCTTCGGCCCGAATACGCCGTTCGTAACCGTGATAACGGGGAAGACGGAGGACTGCCTCGAGGTATGTATAGGGGATCTGGTCGTGAAAGCCGATGAGAATGTTCTGCAGCACGCTCATGCTTTTGAAGAGGCGGATATTCTGGAAGGTTCGGGCGATCCCTTTGGCAACGACCTTGTGGGGTTTGGTCCCGGTGATATCCTCTCCGTCGAAGACGACGGTCCCCTCCGTGGGCTGATAGTTCCCGGTAATGATATTGAAAATCGTAGTTTTTCCCGCGCCGTTGGGGCCGATCAGACCATAGATGGCGTCGGAAGGGACCTTGAAGGAGAGGTTGTCGATGGCTGTGACGCCGCCGAACTTCATAGTGACGTTGCGGATTTCAAGCAGAGGGTTACTCATACCTTACCCTTTTTCTTGAATTTGTCCCGGATGATTTCATGGATCTCTCGATCCCCAAAGAGTCCTTTGCGGGCGAAGAGCATCATGACGATGAGGAGAATCGCGAAGACGACCATCCGCATCCCCGGATGTGCGCCGGTATGCATTCCGAAGATCACCATGTCGTCGTCGAGGAAGCGGAGCCATTCCATGGAGCCCATGACAAGGATCGTCGCCAGGAGCGCACCGGTCATGGAGCCCAGCCCTCCCAGCACGATGATGATCAGGAGCTGGAAAGTCAGAAGGAAACTAAACTGATCGGGGGTGATGGTCGTCAGGAAGGAAGCCAGCAGTCCGCCGCCGATTCCCTCGAAAAAGGCGCTGGTCATAAAGGCCACGGTCTTGATCCGGAAGGTGTTGATCCCCATGGCCGTCGCGGCATCTTCGTCGTCCCGGACCGCTTTCATGGCTCGACCGTATTTGGAGTAGACGATGTGGAGCATGACGATGAGGGTGATGAGGGCAATGGTGCCGATCCACATGAAGTTGGCCACTTCGGGGATGTCGTTGAGGCCCATGGCACCGTTGGTATAGGCCGGAGAGTTGAGGGCGAAGATCCGGATGATAAAGCCAAAGCCCAGAGTGACGATCGCCAGGTAGTCTCCCCGGACTCGGAAGACGGGGAAGCTCAGGAGCAGGGCGATGAGCGTCGCAGCGATCCCGCCGATGAGGATGGCGGGGAGGAAAGAGGCCTGCATCTGTAGGATGATCGGCGCGGGATCGACCAGGGCAAACATATCGATCTTGTCGCTGGATGGGATCAGAAAAAGCGCGGCGAAATAGGCTCCGATGGCGACGAAGCCGTTGGGTTCGAGGGAGAACTGTCCCGTCACGCCGTTGATGAGGTTGTAGCTCAGTGCCAGTATGGCAAAGATCCCGATATTATTGAGGATACTTAAAGTGTAGGAGTCGAGGGTCTGGTTGGCCCAGGCGATGAATCCGAGAGTCAGGAGAATCAGCAAAAGTTTTACGATAGCGTTTTTCATTATCATCTCCTTAGAAGCGGCTGCGTTCGAGGTCTTCGCCCATGATGCCGGTAGGACGGAAGAGCAGGACCAGAATCAGGAAGAAGAAGGCGAAGGCATCTTTGTATCCCCCGAGCTCCGGGAAGAGGGCGACGACGAAGATCTCGGTAAAGCCGAGGATAAAGCCCCCGATCACGGCACCGGTCACCGAACCGATACCGCCTAGGACGGCGGCGGCGAAGGCTTTGAGCCCGACGATAACCCCCATCAGCGGATCGATACTGGGATAACTGATAGCATAAAAGACGCCGCCGATAGCTGCTAAAGCCGAGCCCAGAGCAAAAACGATGGTGATGATCCTATCGGCGTCGACTCCCATCAACTTGACGGTAGGAATGTCGAAAGCCAGCGCCCGGATCGCCATACCGTACTTGGTCCGATAAAGCACCCAAAGGACTCCACCGAGAATCAAAACGGTGACGACGGGGATAATGATGACGGTCACCGGCAGGTAGATCTCCCCTAGATGCATTACCTTGGTGAGATAATCGGGTGCGGGAAAGGCTTTGGGAATACCGCCGAAGATGACGTTGAAGAGATTTTCCAGAAAAAAGCTGATACCGATGGCGGTAATCAGCAGGGAGATCTTCGGCGCTTCACGCAGCGGCTTGTAGGCGATCTTATCCGTCAAGATACCGACGATGACCGTTCCAATGATTCCCAGCAGCACTGCCAGGGGGAAGGGAAGCCCTGCCGTAACCCCCATCAGGGTCAAAAAAGCACCCACCATCATGATATCGCCGTGGGCAAAGTTGATGAGGCGAAGCACGCCGTATACCATGGTATATCCGATGGCGATGAGGGCGTACATACTCCCCAGACTTGCGCCGTTGACCAACTGTTGCAGAAAAGTGCTGAAGTCCATTGCGAACCTTAATAACTGTTTTGGGTGGGAAGAGGACGGCAGGAACCCCCGCACCTTAGTGCTTCAGGTCTCCGCAGCACGCTTCCTCTTTGACTCCTTTCAATCTTGTGCTCAGTGTGAGGCACAATACTGAAAGGAAGCAAAGCGACGCTCCGAAAGGAGCGTTCGTCGATGCCGCTATCCTGATTAGGGGTTGACGGTGGTTTTGTAAGCGAACTTGCCGTCTTTGACTTCGTTGATGACCGCAGATTTAACGGCGTTGCCGTTTTCGTCGATGTTGATGACCCCGGTGATGCCCTTGTAGCCCTTGGTGTGGCGGAGCTTGTCGTTGACGCACTCCTTGTCGGTGGGAGCTTTGCCCTCGTCGATGCACTGGTTCATGGCGTTGAGGATCATCCCGTAGGCATCAGCCGCCAAGGCGCCCATAGAGTCGGCGGGCTTGTTGTACTTCTTGTGGAAGGCTTCGACATAGGCTTTGGCCTCGGGAGAGGAGGCCGCCGCTTCGTTGAAGTGGTCGGTGTACATGAAGCCCTCGGCCGCTTTGCCGCCGATCTTAACCAGCTCGGGGAAGCCGACGCCGTCGGCCCCGATGAAGGGAGCTTTGACGCCCATGGCACGGGCCTGCTTGACCATCAGTGCCGCTTCGGGATAGTAGCCGGTGAAGGCGATGATGTCGGGGTGGGCCGCTTTGATCGTAGAGACCTGGGCATTGAAGTCCTTGTCTCCGGAGTTGATCAGCACGGTCTTGAGGATCTTGCCGCCGCCGGCGGTGTAGGCTTTTTTGAAGGCTTTGGAGAGGCCGACGGAGTAATCTTGCTTGGCATCGGTGACGACGACGGCGGTTTTCATCCCGTTATCGAGGGCATACTTGGCCATAACCGCCCCTTGAAAGGGGTCGATGAAACAGGCGCGGGTGACGTATTTTTTGCCTTTGGTGACCCGAGGGTTGGTGGAGGCGTGGGTGATCATGGGTGTCTTGGCTTTTTCAGCGATAGGAGCCATTGCCATGGAGTTGCCGGAAGCGACTTCGCCGAGGATAACGGTGACGCCGTTTTTGTCGAGAAGGCGCTTGACGGCAGTGGCCGCTTCGACTTTATCGCCGCGGTCATCCAGGACGACGAGTTTGACGTCATCGCCGTTTTTGAGCTTGTGGTTTTGTTCATAGGCGATGTCGAGACCGCCTTTACTGGTCTGGCCGAAGGCCGCAATGGGTCCCGTCAGGGGCAGGACGACGCCGATCTTGACCTCTTTGGCCATGGCGATTCCGCCGGCCAGTGCAATTGCAGCAGCAATACTCATACTTTTCTTCATCTAAACTCCTTGGATTGATTTGGTGTCTTTTATACTATCAGGCTATTTCTTTTCCAAAACTTAAAGTAGCCGTTTTGGGGACTTATTGTCCCAGGAGGCGCTTGACGGTCTGGCTGATACGCCCGCCGTCGGCCCGGCTGCCGATAACTGCTTTGGCCTTGCCCATGACCTTGCCCATATCTTTCATACTTTCGGCACCCACTTCAGCGATGATCTCTTGGAGGGTCTTTTCCAATTCGGCATCGTCCATCGGTTCGGGAAGGTAGGTGCGGACCAGAGCGATCTCCGCTTCGTCCTTGGCAACCAGATCGTCACGGCCTGCCTCTTTGAACTGGGCGATAGCGTCTTCACGCTGTTTGACATATTTCATCAAGATTGCCTCCACATCGGCGTCACTGAGCTCTCTACGCTCGTCGACCTCGATCTGTTTGATGGCGGCACTCAGGTTGCGCAGCGTGTCTCGGCGGACGGTATCCTTGGCTCGCATGGCTTCTTTGATATCATTTTTGATTCGTTCTTTGAGGGTCATTTACGCTCCTTAGTTGATATATTTTTTGCATAAGATGGTGTAATTATAGCGGGTCGAACGAGGGCCTTCACTATTATTGAAGGATAATAAAACCGCCCGGATAGAGCTCTTTGGTGAGCGAGAGAAAATTCCGGCGTATTCCTGGTCTATAAGCGAGGCTCATTCGCCGTCGGCGGCTTCGAAGTCGAGGGAGGCGCTGTTGATGCAGTAGCGCTCTCCCGTCGGAGCGGGCCCGTCGGGGAAGAGGTGTCCCAGATGACAGCCGCAGCGGGCACAGCGGACCTCGGTGCGGATCATGCCGTGGGAGTCGTCGCGATGGGCGCTGACGGCTTCCCGGGTAACGGGTCGGGTAAAACTGGGCCATCCGGTACCGCTGTCGAATTTGTCTTCGCTGGAGAAGAGGGGAGCATGACAGCATTTGCAGCGGTAGATTCCGGGGCGTTTGTTGTCCCAGTATTCGTTGCGAAAGGCAGGTTCGGTCCCTTGCTCGCAGCAGACGTGGTACTCGAAAGGGGTCAGGCGACGACGCAATTCTTCATGATCGAGTTGGATTTTAGGCATAGGCTTTTCTTTCCTGTTTTTATTAAGGGCACTTATCATACCATATAGCCAACTTGTTTATCAAAAGGAGCCCAGGTGAGTCTTTTGCAGCTGATATTGCTGATCAGTGCCGGCGTGATTTTCTATCTCTTTTTCCGGCAGCTCTTTTCGGGCAACTATCCCAAGCGGGGGATTGATTATGAAGCGAAACGGGCCGATGCCCAAATCGGAGAAATCAATCGCCCCGACAAGACCTTTTCCCGTGCACCGGAGTCCAAAAGCCGGCTGCAGGAGCTTCTAGATATTGCCGATGCATCGTTGGAGAAGGGGGATAATCTGGAAGCCAAGAAGGCACTCCAGAGCGCACTGATACTGGATGAGCGGAATATAGAGGCTCTGCGTCGGCTTGGAGTGGTCTATATGAATATGAACGACTATAGCGACGCACGGAAGATCTATGAGATGCTTCTGCAGATCGACCCGCAGGATGATCTGGCCCACTCCTCCCTGGCCAATGCCTTGCACAAGCTCGGAGAGGATGAGGAGGCACTGGCCCATCACAAAGAAGCGATTGCGATCGACCCCGATTATGCGCCCCATCACTACAACTACGCCAACACCCTCTACGATCTAGGGCGAAAAGAGGAGGCTTTGGAAGAGTATCGCAAGGCCTATGCCCTGGATCCCGAGCTTCATGAGGCGAAAAAGATGATTGAGAAGTTGGAAGCATGAGCCGGATGGAAGAGCACTGCTTCATCCGAGAGGAGGCGACGAGTCGGATACTGGAGTGCGTTTCCCGGTACTGTGCCCAATGTTACCGGGAGTTTGGTGAGGGGGAGGAGATCTTCTACGATACCCAGAACTATCGCTATCTCTGTAAAGCGTGTGCCGAGGAGCAGGCACGGCATCTGGACGAAGCCTGTGAACGGATCGACGAGGAAGAAGAGCCCGGCGGGTTATTTTAAATTCAAAAAAGGAGTTTTTCACGATGGAGAAAGTGATCGTTTGGCACAATCCTCGCTGCAGCAAATCCCGCAACGGGATCAAATACCTGGATGAGAAGGGGATCGACTACGAAATCCGACGCTATCTCGACGAGCCGCCGAGCGTAGAGGAGATTCGGGAGGTCCTGAAGAAACTGGGAATGAAACCGCGGGAGTTGATGCGGACCAAGGAGAAGCTCTACCGGGAGCTGGGACTAAAAGATGTGGAGGATGAGGAGAAGCTCATCGAAGCGATGGCCGCGCATCCCAAACTGATCGAACGTCCCATCGTCATCCGGGGAGATCGGGCGGTAGTCGCCCGCCCCGAGACGAAGATCGACGAACTCTTTGAAACCAGGGAGCCTTGATGCACTTTAAGCTGGAGCGTTTTGACAGTATCGGCGACGGGCTGCGCCGGGAGATCGAGGAGGTAGGGCGTATCGTGGCTTTTGAAAAGCACGATACGCCTTTGGATTACGATGAGACGCTGAATTATTTTTTTATCTTTCTCAGCGGCAAAGTCAAGATATTCCAAATGAATCTCTCCAACGGGAAGGAGCAGACCCTCTACCTGCTGGGCCGGGGAGATATGTACGATACGGTCACGCTTCTCGACGGTAAACCTCATGAATTGATGAACGAAGCTCTCGAAGCGGGAGAGATGCTGAGGGTTCCTATCGGCAAGGCCCGAGAGTGGATGTATGACTATCCCATCTTTGGCGAGATCGTCCTCAAGTATGTCGGTTCGCAAATCCGTCATGTGGAGGAGCTTGCCGCGGATCTGACGCTGCTGGATACCAAAGAGCGCCTCATCAAACTGATCATCGAGAGTGTCGAGAAGAGCCGCTCGACGGGACAGAATATCCTCGAAAATCTCTCCCATGCGGAGATCGCGAAGCTTATCGGAACCGTCCGACACGTCGTCGACCGTCACATCAAACAGCTCAAGGCCGAGGGAATTCTGGAGAGCGGGCGCCGTAGGCTGGCGCTGAAAAATATGGAAAAGCTCCAGGAGAAGCTGGACGATATCGGCTTGTGATTCCAAGGAGTTTATTACTCTTGTTATAATGATTTGTCTAAAAAGCCAATAAGGAGCCAAGATGGGGTACTTCTCAAAAGCCAAGGTGGGAGACAAAGTCTACGGATTGGTTTTCGGCAAGGGGAAAATCGTCGCGGTCTATCCCGACAGCCACTATTCGATCATGGTGGAGTTTGACAACGGCTACGAGGTCCCCTATACGGAAGATGGCGTACCCGGTTGGGGACACTTCAAAAAGCAGACCCTATTCTATCGCAGCGATGTCGATCTGAGCAAGGCGGATTTCTCCCCGGTGGAGAAGATTCTCTCTCCCAAGAAGATCATCAAATTGCGTAACAAAGGACAGCTTCAGGTACGTCTGCCGTCGGGGCTGTGGAAGAGCGTCAAAAAGGCCGACCCCGCCTATGTAGAGGAGCTTTTGGAAAACGAGCAGTATCACCTCTTCCGGAAAAAGCCCTAAAGGGACGGTAGAGCGCTTCGACGCCGTTATCTTCTTCAAATCCTGTAACATTCTGCAACACTAAAGGCAGCAAAGCGAGTCCCGAGACTCCTTCGTCGAGTTCTCTTTATCCTCCTTCTGCTACCATCGTGTTACCCAATCCATCACTTAATAGAGGGAGATATCTATGTCTTTGATCGAAGAGTATAAAAAACATACCCAAGAGCGCGCCAAACTGGGCGTCCCTCCGCTGCCCCTGACGGCGCAGCAGACCGCCGAATTGGTGGAGCTCCTCAAGCAGGACCCCATTCCCGAGGAGGAGTATCTCCTAGACCTGCTCAAAAACCACATCAATCCCGGCGTGGACGACGCCGCCTACGTCAAGGCGGCCTTCCTCAATGCCATCATCACGGGTGATGCCCACTGCAAGGCCCTGAGCAAGGTCGATGCAGTGAAGATCCTCGGTATGATGCTGGGGGGTTACAACGTCGGTCCTCTGGTCGAAGCCCTCAAGCACGAAGATCCCGCCGTCGCCCAGGCGGCCGCCGATGAGCTCAAGCATACGATCCTGGTCTACGACGCCTTCAACGACGTCAAAGAGCTGATGGACGAAGGCAATGCCTTTGCCAAAGAGGTCATCGAGTCCTGGGCCGAAGCGGAGTGGTTCCTGAGTCGCGAGCCTCTCCCCGAAGAGATGAAGCTGACGGTCTACAAGGTCCCCGGCGAGACCAACACCGACGATCTCTCTCCCGCCAGCGAAGCCTTCACCCGTTCCGACATCCCTCTCCATGCCCAGTCGATGCTGATCAACCGGATGGAGAACCCTCTGGAGACGATCAAAAAGCTCAAAGAAAAGGGCAACGATCTGGCCTACGTCGGGGACGTCGTGGGAACGGGAAGCTCTCGAAAGTCGGGAATCAACTCGGTACAGTGGTGGTTTGGCCACGACATTCCCGGCGTGCCCAACAAGCGCACCGGCGGCGTGGTCATCGGCTCCATCATCGCGCCGATCTTCTTCAATACCGCCGAGGACAGCGGCTGTCTGCCCATCGAAGCTCCCGTCGACGCTCTGGAGACGGGTGACGAAATCGTCCTCAAACCCTTCGAGGGCAAGATCTATAAAAACGGCGAAGTGGTCAGTGAATTTACTCTCAAGCCCAACACTCTCCCCGACGAGATGCGTGCCGGAGGGCGGATCCCCCTCATCATCGGCAAGGGATTGACCAACAAAGCCAGAGAGGCTCTCGGGCTGGGCCACAGCGAAGTCTTTGCGCAGCCGGAGCAGCCGGCCGACAACGGCAAGGGCTATACTCTAGCCCAGAAGATGGTCGGTCGCGCCTGCGGCGTCGAGGGGGTGCGCCCCGG
>Ga0256833_1000893_pt1 | contig 22572 bp, 22 predicted proteins | sample 356284metaG_FD_190535 | JGI IMG/M metagenome (GOLD analysis project Ga0256833, IMG submission 190535) | Hydrothermal vent microbial communities from Mid Atlantic Ridge, Atlantic Ocean - 356-284 | ecosystem: Environmental > Aquatic > Marine > Hydrothermal vents | place: Atlantic Ocean: Mid... | reverse complement strand
CCGCCAAAAGAAAATCCGGCGACAAATGGCTGGAAATCGATGGAGAAAAAATACCCAATGCTTTTTATCAACCGGTTCCCGAAAAGAAAATTACACCTGAAATGCGTCAAGTAGCTTTTGAAAATCGTAGCACCACTGATGATCATGGCATGCATATTGTAGGGATTGTAAAAGACCAAAACGGAAAAAAATATTTTATAGTGAAAAATTCTTGGGGAAACAGCAATCAGCTCAACGGATATTTCTTGGCATCATTTCCATATTTTAAATATAAAACCATCGATATATTTGTTCACAAAGATGCTTTACCCAAAGATTTGAAGAAAAAATTACATATTAAATAACCATTAACCCTTAAAAATTAAATGCTTATGAAAAAGTTAGTATTATTATTCTTATTGGTATCCGCTTTCACAATGGAAGCACAAGTTTACGAATACAAGATTGTTACCACGGTAGAATCTATTGTCCCCGGTGGAGTTGGACGTTCACGTATCGTGGAACACAATGTCCCGATGGACTATCAAAAAGCTACTTCCACCAGAAGTGAAGAAAATAAGTTTAAACAAAACAAAACCAAAAGAAAAACATTGAAAATCAGTAGTTTTGATGAAACCAAATTGTTAAACTTCTATTCAATGGTCGGTATCAATTTCCAAAACATTGCATCCAACGATGCTTTGATTTCGTCTAAACTTACCCAAATGTCCAAAGACGGTTGGGAGTTGTTTAGCGTTGCCAGCGGTGTGGAAAGCGATGCCGGAAAAGGCGACGGAAACGGTATTTTTATCACAAGATATATTTTTAGACGCCCGCTTAAATAATTGATATGGATTTTATAAAAAACCGCTTGAATTTTCAGGCGGTTTTTTTAATCGTATTCGTTGAGTCCGTATAAAACTTCTTTGAGTTTACTGCCGTTGATTTCTACCGGTTTGTATGCCGTATTGAATTTTTCAATGGCGACATCCACATCTTTTTTTAGTTTGCTGTATTGTATGGGAAGACGACTGCTGCATTGTTGTTCGTGTTCATAACTGTTTAAAATAATTTTGAATTTTTGATAAAAACTTACGCCTTGGTCTATAAAGCTGTTGTATTTTGTAATAAACTGCACCAGTTGATCAATGGGAAAATTGATATTCACTTGCATTTTCATCACTTTGCCTTGATTGTTATTGGTAGTAGCTTCATCCAATATTTCCAAATATTTATTGAGTTTATCACGAATCATATCCCAATCGTCATTAGCACGACATTCTTTTAGCGAAGTAAAATACTTGATGGGTTTGGTAAAATCCTTAAAAAGACTTTCCAAATCCGATTTTATTTTATCGTTTTGTTTTTGTAAAAAAGCCGTTTCAAAATATACCGTATTCAAATCGTTGTTCATACGCAAGCTAAAATCAATGATACAATCCACCTTTTTCAGCTCTTGTTCTTTTTCTTTGGAAGAAGCATCGGCGGAAAGCAAGTTTACCAACAAATCCATAGTAGAAGCATAAATATTGTCGCCTAAAATTTTGGTAAGTTTTAGTCCTTTTTTCTTTCCGGATTTTTCTTTTATCAGGTCTTTTACTTCAATGAATTCGGGATAAGAGTTGGGGTTGGCAATATTGTTGATTTCACGAAAAGTAGCTACGGATGAGAAATGATGATCCAAGGATAAAACCTTTTCATAAAGCAGTTTTATGATACTTAAACCTTTGAGATAACGAATTTTAAGAATTTTGTTCAGCTCTTCGTTTTCCATTTCCGCCAATTTTTCCATAAGTTGGTCTTTTTGTATCAACAGGTTTACTTTTTCATCGGTATTTGTAGCGGTTAAAAGTTTTCGGTTGATATCTTTAACGGATAAATAAATTTGTTGTTTGCGAAATGCATACGTATTTTTAACGCTGACAATTTCATTTATCATTTCCTGAAAAACACGATTGATATCTTCATCGTATTTCGGATTTATATTATTACTAAAACTTTTATTGCTAAATAAAAATAACAATAAAGCCATTATTATGATTTTTTTCATAGTTTTTTTTGTTTTTTTGTCATTAATAAATTCTTATCTCTCGGTATGTTTATAACTTCTACGGAGTGACAGCCTGTCCTGATATTTGGTAAAGGAATATATTAACCATTAAAAGTAGAGATTCCTCGTCGCTCCTATGGTCGCTCTGTCGGAATGACACACCCCTACCAATCTCATTGAGGGGAGCTTGGCATTCCGTCAAATAGGACGAAAATATTTTTATATAACTTTGTTCATAAAATAACGATTAAATTCTGTTTTTTCAAAGCGTTTTTTGTAAACGTTCTCAGTTCCCCTCTACGAGAGGGGTTAGGGGTGTGTTTGTTCAACCAACCGGCTTTCTCTTAACAAAGGGGAGCTTGGCACTCCGTTTTTATAAACGCTTTCATTCACTTCCCGACTTCTGTTGTCAAGCACCTTTCACCTTTTAACCTTTCTACCTTGTCCCTCCATCACTCCAACGCCACTTCAAGCAAAACATAATCCTTAAATTCTCTTACGGTATAAGTTCCTTTTTTAATCCGGGTTTTGTCTTTGATTTTTAGTTTTCGTAGGATTTCGGGTGGAATTTTTTTGTTATGATCCACTGTATAAACCGCTTGGTTTGCTTTGGTTTTGTTGTGCAAAAGTTTAGCGGTATTGCGCTTGTCCGTTTTGCTGATTTTAATTTTCAACAAATTTTGTTTTTTGTCATAACTTATCACGGCATTTGCTTTGGAGCTTTTTCCTGCGGTTTGTATAGCACAAACACCGGAATATCCTATACAACCGGAAGCGGTGGGATGACCGTAACCGACATTGGCATTTACCGTAGTTTCACTTGATTTTTGCTGTGCAAATCCTAAAAAAGTCCATAGGAATAGCAGCCAAAATATTTTTCTCCCTTTTAATAATATTTTATTAGTTTTCATTTTTATAATTATAAAAGTTATTTTTGTTTTTCAATTTCCAAAATTCCTTAAGAGCGATTTGAGTACAATATTCTTGAAATTGTGCAGGGGTCTCTAATAGATCTTTTGATATATGTTTATAAACTTTATTCATTACATTTGGAAAATCATTGAGTATTTTATTAGCCATTTTAATTTTATTTTCTTTTGTCATATAACTCAGCTTAATAATTCTATCTATTCGTCCAGGACGACTGGACACAAATATATTTTGATTAGTATTTTTTAAAATACCTGCTGGCATTCCAATAGCCTCATCAACTTTATTAATATGATTAGTAGTAATAATAGTAAAAACACCATCAGACTTGTCTACTCCATCTATACAATTAATTAAAGTTTCAAAAGTTAATGGTGATATAATACTTTTTGTTTTGCCTTCATTTTTTAAATAATTATTAAACATAAACTGTGAATTTTGAACTATATTTTTTCTTTTATCAAAAACTGTGTCAATATCTTCAATTAAAGCAATACAAGGCACATTAAGTTGCATACTTTGCCAAGATCTTAATAATTCATTATTAGTTAGTTGAGCTAATGAATAACTGTAAATAGGTAATCCTAAATCTTCTGCAAAAGCTCTAACTAAAGCTGTTTTGCCAGTCCCTGGTGGTCCATACAGAAGCCATCCCATTTTCCAAGGGATTCCTTTTTCTTTATACCAATTTTTATTATTTAACCAAATTTTTATTATATTTATTAAATCTTTTATTTCTTTAGGAAAAAATAAATTTTCTAATGCTTTACTTTTATTTTTAAATTCTTTACCTAAGTCATTAGGTTTAATACCTAAAAGTTTATATTGTTTTTGTATAAACCATAAATACTCATAGCCAAATGTTTTTTCTTTTTTTTCATTACTAATTTGTTCTCTTTTTGGAAAATAAAAAATATTAAAACGTTCTTTTTTTTCTTGTAATGTATCAAAATTCCAACTAACTTGATTTCTTAACAATACAGACTTTTTTATAATTTCTTCAATATTTAGTGTTCCACGTAAAAAAACTATGTGTGATACTTTTATCTTATCATTAATATCATTATTAGAATCAACTTTGTCTGAATTAGAGCCTGAATTAATTGTATAGATAAAAGGCATTTTAAATAGATTAAAAAAAATTTTTTTATTAGAAAAAAAAACCATTGTAGAATCACCAAATTTTTCATAAGATACGAGACCATATTTCCCATTTCTAAAATACTCATATTTTGAGCTAAATATTTTATTATAATTTTTGAAATATTTATAATTATTTATTAAATAACCAATAACTTCATTTTGAACATCTTCTGATCTTATTTCAACTTTTTGAACAAATATCGAAATAAAAAAACCGAAAATAGCTCTTAACCTATCCCAAAAACCTATAATTACTGCAATAAAAGCACCTCCTTTAACAAAATCCATTTATTTTTCAATTTTTTTTAAAGTTATATCCAAAGCTTTTTCGGATTTGGTTTCTATATTTGGCGTAACACCGATACCTTCAAGACGTAATCCGTCATAAGTATAAAAATCTGCAATCGGTAAATATAGTTGATACTTATCATCAATATTAAAATAATAGGCGCTTAACATTGCTCCCATAGTTTTTTCACCTATTATTGTTGCTTTTTTTATATTTTTGAGCATATAAGTGATTGGCTCGCAAGTGCTTGCTGTTTGCCTGTTGGTCAAAACATATATGTTTCCTGAAAAAAATACGTTGTTGTTATGCTTAAAAATAAGTCTTGCTCCCTTTCCTTTGGTTAAATTTTCCATAAATTCCTTGTCCGATTTCATATCTATTACAGGAAGTGTATTAAATAAATCTGATTCAAATCCCGAATATGCCAATTTATTTGTAATGAAATATCCGACCAAAATATCGTCATTGATTAAATATTTAGCTAATTCGGATGCGGCAATAATTCCACCGCCTCCATTATCTCTTAAATCAATAATTAAGTTTTTATAATTTTTATCAGTAATTTTAAATAAAGCATTATGAATATCATTTTTAGCATAAGCTTCAAATGTTTTGATTTTTAAATAGGCGGTTTTGCGATTAATTTCTTTAAAACTCACAGATTTCCCGAATGAACTTGCTTCATTATCTTGATTTTCTGACCTGTTTTTGCTTGTTTTTTTGTTGTTTTCCTCCTTATTATTTTTTTGGATAAAAATACCGTAATGACTAAACGGCGCACTTCTTGCTATCATATTAAAACCTATGAATAATTCAATATCATCCCGAACATTATTCAATAATTTTTTAATTTTTTTCTTTGTTTTATTCCATTCTTTGTTTTGCAGTATAGATTTTGAATAAATATTTTCATTAGTTATTCTAATAATTTTGGGATACAAATAGTTATAATCGAAAGATTTTTTTTCTTCTTCAACGCCTCTTATTCTCCCTATGACCAAAGTATCATTCTTTATCATTTTACCATTTAAAATTCCGTTTTTATAAATTCCTTTGAATTTCAATTTTCCAAACATAGGGATGTTCATATTTCCTATTAAACTATCCTTAACTTTTTTATTTTTAATGGTAATTAATATGCCTTTTTTTGGACTTTTCCCTAACAATCTCGCCATTATTCCTTTAAAATGTCCGAAAATTCTATAATCTGCATTTTCAGGTGAGGTAATTACAACAAGGCCGTCTTTTTGCTTTATATTAAAAAAAGTATTTAAAATTATTCCATCTCCAAAGTCCAAACTTCCATTTAAATTAGTTGAATTTTGTTGTGCACAAGAAATATTTATTATGAATAGGAAAATTAAAAGTATTTTGTTTTTCATTTTAAATTATTTTACTTTTAGATATTTCATTATTATTAATTCTTCAATAAAATTCCAGTTTACATTATAATCTTTAATTGAAAGGGGGTTTTTATAATCAATGTTTCTTTCTTTCAAGAAAAATGTTAGTATTTCAAATAAGGGTTCATCAATTTCTAAAATTTCGTATTTCAATTTTTGAATTAAAAAAAACTTGTTCTTTATTTTAAATAAGTGTATAAACTCATTAGTAACTAATTTTATCTTGTTTTTTTTTAATTTATCTTTTTCATCAAAACTATAATTTTGTTCTAATTCATCAGGATTAAAATAATGATGTATATAAAACCATCCTATCCATTGCTTATAATTCGTTTTTAAATATTCTTCCAAAGTTTTATATAGATTTTTTGTCAAATATTCAATAAATAATTTTCTATTATTAAATTTTATAAAGATATTATTAATATCAACCAGTTTGACTCTAAATACATTATTGATTTCACCTCTTCTTTCGGCCGTTATAGTAATTATATTTTTTTTACTTAAATATGCTAATAAAGCAATACCTTGCCTTACATATATATGGTGTTGAAGAAATTTTATTTTTAATAAATTTTTTTTTGTTTCAAAATCTTTTTTTTGGACTCCGGTGTTTCCGTCAATAAAAAAAAAGACTGAATAGCCTTCTTTTAATTTTAATGCTAATTTTCTTAACAAAAAAATTTCATTTGAACTAATCATTACTATTTCTTTTCCTTCATTTCCGGGTATTTTTTTATACAAGTCTTGTATTGTTTTTCCATGTTCTAATAAATATTCCTCACTAACTACCAAACATAATGGTATTTTCTTATTAAAAAGATAACTTAAAATTAAGTTATAAGCCCCCGCATGATAACTAACAAAAATAAAACTATTATTTTTTGCAAGCTCTAACCCATTATCATTATCTATAATTTTTATTTTTCTTAAAAGAAAAGGGTACCATAAATCCAAATTATTCAAAGAACGATTATAATATATTTCTTTAATGATTTCATAATGCTTATTTTTTGGTATTTTTGGTAAAAAATTTGCTAAATTACCAGATATTATAAAAAATGTCCATTGCAAGCCTTTTTCTTTTAAGTTTTCAATATCTATTTCTAAAATTCTTTTTTTTATTTTTTTTATTTCATGTAAATATCGTGTCTTTTCCATAAAAAATATTTTTTTGCCCCATCATTTGTTTAAATGATAGGGCATAAAGTTTAAACCCCTCTTACATTAACAGTAGTATTAACTTGACAATGGCAGTCATCCTTTTTTAACAACTTTATATGATCATCGTTATTAAAATCGAAATAATCATGTTTATTAACAAACTCATCAAATCTTTTTAATGTTCCTTTATCTTTTATTTGACTTCTTACAGAGGATATTTCTCTTTTATTTTTTGTTTCATTTAAATATATTTTCATAATCATAAATTTTTTAAAGTTAATATTCGGTTTTGTTTTTTTGTTTTACCGGTTTATAAACGACAACCGGCAACGTAGATGGGCTTCCTTGCGGAAGTTGGGTGCATCTCCAAACCGAAATAAACTTTAAAAAACGGCATAAAATTTGTATATTTGTAAATACCTTGCTGTTTATAACGGCTGGTGTTCTTCGGGGGGACCGATACGGCTTTGGCGAGACACGTTGGTTCCCCTGTTTTGTAGTTATTATTTGCGTAGCTATGTCATATCAAAACTTTTATTTGGTTAAACATAAAGCAAAAATATATCATTTTATTTAAACATTCCAAATAATATTTACAAAATTTTTAATTTTTTCGGAATTTTCAATTTTTTGCGGGGGGGGTGAAAGATTCGTAATATTTATTGTTTATATTGATAATTTTTTAAAACTTTATGTTTGGGCTATAAAAATAAAGGTTTAATTTCAATTCCGTCATAGATATTTTTTTAAAACAAAAGTAATATTTTGAATTATAATGAGTAATAAAAATGATGGGTAAATTGTATTAACACACCCCCAACCCCTCTCATAGAGGGGAGCTTTGAAAGCCTTATCGGCATACGAGGATTTTTCGTAAAATTTGAAGTGAATGGAACGTAAAACTGTCTGCTGTTTGAGGCTTTTGTGGAGTATGAGCGATTCTGTCTCCCGATAACTATCGGGGTTTGTTACCATTGAGCAAGGTCGAAATGTTCATCGATGGAAAAAAGTAAAAAATAAATTTTTCATTTTGGACAGGATTGATTTGAAAATTGCGTTGCATTGGACGAACACCCCTCAGCCTCTCTTGTAGAGGAGAGCTTGATTCAAGTTTTAAAAAAACAATTCAATTAACCATTAACAATTATTACCATTTTATTTAAATAAAAATTCTCCCTATCTTTGCCTTATGCCCAAATTACTTGGAATTGATTACGGAAAAAAACGAACGGGAATTGCCGAAACCGATGATTTGCAAATAGTTGCAAGTGGATTAACAACCGTTGATACTGAAAAACTGATGGATTTTCTACTAGATTATTTGTCAAAAAATCAAGTGGAAAAAATTATCATCGGAGAATCATTGGATTTGGACGGCAATAAAAATCCGATTGAACGAGAAATTGAAAAATTTATCCAAAAGTTTAAAAAAAAATTTCCCGAAATTGAAATCGTTCGAGAAGATGAACGTTATACATCCAAAATGGCTTTTGATGCAATGTTAAAAGGTGGAGTTAAAAAGAAAAAACGCAGAAACAAAGCTTTGATAGACCAAGTAAGCGCGGCACTTATATTGCAATCTTATTTATATGGAAAGAATTCTTGAATAAACAATGATAAATAATCAAATCCGTCATAAATATTTTTTTAAAATAAAGACAATATTATGATTTATAATGAGCTATAAAAAATGATAGGGATATTGTATGAACACACCCCCAGCCCCTCTCATAGAGGGGAGCTTTGAGGCAAATGAATCTACCCTTATCGGCATATGAGGATTTTTTGTTACTATTGAGCAAGGTCGAAATGTTTATCGACGGAAAAAGTAAAAAAAATTTATTTAGGACAGGATTGACAAATAATAAGAAATTCTTTACGACCTTTGCGTCTTTGCGGTTAAAAAAAATAGAAAATAATAGTTGTTGAATAAAAAAATTATTACACGAATGAAATTACCTGTTGTGGCATACGGAATGCCCGTATTGAGAAAAAAAGGAAAAGCAATCGATAAGGATTATCCGGGGTTGCAAAAACTCATAGACGATATGTTCGAGACAATGTATGCTTCCGAAGGAGTGGGATTGGCGGCTCCGCAAATCGATAAATCCATACGTTTGTTTGTGGTAGATGCCGAACCTTTCGGAAATTTGGAAGGCGTAAGCGAACAAGAAAAAGAACGACTCAAAGGAAAACGTGTGTTTATCAATGCCAAAATTTTGGAAGAAACCGGAAAAGAATGGAATTTTACCGAAGGTTGTTTGAGTATTCCCGGAATCAATGAAGATGTCAAACGTAAAGAAAAAATAACAATAGAATATTATGACCGCGATTTCAATAAACATACCGAAGAAATAGACGGTCTTTTGGCAAGAGTTATTCAACACGAATACGATCATATTGAAGGAATATTGTTTACAGACCGATTGAGCCCTATCAAAAAACGTTTGCTCAAACGAAAATTGGAAAATATCAGTAAAGGAAAAGTCAATGTAAGTTATCGAATGAAATTTCCCAAAAAATGATGTTAAGAAAAATATCTTTTTTATTTCTACTGTTGATTTTATTGGTTTCTTGTAAAAATAAAAAAACACAAGAAGAAGTTACAAATAAAGAAGAATTTGCTACCCATTTTCATATACATTCGTATCCGAAATTTTATTTATTGGAAATCAAAGAACCCTGGCCGGGCGCTCAAAATTTTACTTATGTTTTGAGCCCAACTCCCGATGCTATTCCCGATAGTTTAAAAAAATATCCGTTGATAAAAATCCCCGTAAAACGTTTGGTGGTTACTTCCACTACGCATTTGGCGCCATTGGAAATGCTTGGACAAGCAGAACGTTTGATTGCTTTTCCCAATACACGCTATATCTCATCGAAAATTTTTAGAAAACGTATCAAAGAAGGAAAAATTACGGAAATTGGCAACGGAAACGGATTAAATATAGAAAAAACAATGGCGTTGCAGCCGGATATGATTATGGCTTTTTCCGGTGGAACCGATCAAAAAAAATATGAATTTTTTAGCAAACATCATCTCCCGGTTTTATATAATGCCGATTGGATGGAAAGTTCGCCTCTTGGAAAAGCGGAATGGATCAAAGTTTTTGGAGTTTTGTTGGGAGCGAATGAAAAAGCAAATCGGATATTTGAAAAAATAAAGAAAAATTACTTGGTAATTCGCTCAAAAGTTCAAACGAAAAAGAAAAAACCATTGGTGTTTCAAGGAGGAAATTTCGGCGACAAATGGTTTGTTCCCGGGGGTGGAAGTTATGCCGCACAATTAATAAAAGATGCCGGAGGAAAATATGTTTGGGAAGAAAACCGAAAACAAGGAAGTATGCATTTGAATTTTGAAAATGTTTTGTTGAAGTTGAATCAAGCGGATATTTGGTTAAATCCGGGTAGTATCGTTTCCAAACAAACTTTGGCAAAGAACATACCGCAAGCCGTTCATTTTCCTTCCTTTAAAAATGATAAAATCTATACTTATAATTTGTCCAAAGGTCCAAATGGCGGTTTAATATATTTTGAAACCGCAGGTATGCATCCCGATTGGGTATTGGCGGATTTGTATCATATTTTTTATCCCGAAGAAACCCCTGATTATCATTTTCATTATTATTCGGTATTGCTTCCTTAAAGTTTAAAGAAAATATTGATATTAAAGAAAAAATTTGTATATTTGCAAGCTCAAAAATTTATAAACCCTAATAATTATGTATGCAATTGTAGAGATAGCAGGGCAACAATTCAAAGTGAATAAAGACCAAAAAGTTTTTGTTCATCGTTTGAAGGGAGCAGAAGGAGACCAAGTGAGTTTTGGCAAAGTTTTGCTTTTGGATAATGACGGACAAATTACCATTGGCGCCCCGGTTATAGAAGGAGCAGGCGTAACTGCCAAAATCCTTCGTCATTTAAAAGGTGATAAAGTTATCGTTTTCAAGAAAAAAAGAAGAAAAGGATACAAAAAGAAAAACGGACACCGCCAGTATCTTACGGAAATTGTCGTAGAAGATATTGTAACCAAAGGTTTTAAAGCAACCGAAAGTAAAGAAACTAAAAAAGTAGCTAGAAAAGACGCGGCTGAAGAAGTTCAAAAAATAGCGGAAGTTAAAGAGAAAAAAACTCTAGCTAAGAAAAAAACAACGGCTAAAAAAGCTGCAGAAGGAGATGATTTGAAAAAAATTGAAGGTGTTGGACCCAAGATTGCTTCAATCCTTACGGAAGCAGGTTACGAAACTTTTGCGAAATTGGCAAAAGCCGATCCCGAAAAAATCCGTGAGATTTTATTGGAAAAAGGCGGCAAACGTTATGCTATGCACGACCCGACTACTTGGCCCAAACAAGCCGAATTGGCAGCCGAAGGCAAATGGGATGAATTGAAAAAATGGCAAGATGAATTGGACGGAGGACGTTCATAAAATAAATTAATTATATTTGTAACAAATAAATATTTAATATTATGGCTCATAAGAAAGGTGTAGGTAGTTCCAAAAACGGTAGAGAATCCGAAAGTAAACGATTAGGTGTTAAAATTTTCGGAGGACAAACTGCTATTGCAGGAAATATTATCGTTAGACAAAGAGGGACAAAACATCATCCCGGAAAAAATACTTTTATGGGAAAAGACCACACAATTCACGCCGCTATCGACGGAATTGTGAAATTTGAAAAGAAAAAAGGAGGAAAATCTTATATTTCGGTAATACCACAAACCGAAGCTTAAAAAGATAATTCCGCTTTATAAAAGTTTAAAGTCGCTTGCATTTGTTTATGCAAGCGATTTTTTTAATTAAAGAACGCATGTCATATTATTTAAATTTGAAATGAAAATAATTGTCCATATCCGATTTTTAAGTCAAAAGATGATTTTTTAGGGTGGTTTTTCAAAATGCTATATGCAGCTCTTATAACTCCTGCATGTGTTATTATCAAAATTTTGTTATTCTTTTTTAAAGTTTTTAAGTAATCAACAAAATTTGTTACTCGGTTTATCAAATCTTGATAAGATTCTCCTCCTGGTGCCGGTTCATTTATAAAATTATTAAACCATTTTTTTGACTCAGGACTTTTATAAATTTCATCCCATTTTTTAAGTTCCCATTTCCCAAAATTTAATTCTTTTAATCGATCATCTAAAATAATTTGTTTATTGGGAGGACATATTTTTTCTGCTAAGATGGTACATCTTTGTAATGGACTTGAAAAAATTATATCAAATGATATTGTACTGATTTTTGATGATATTTCAATCCATTCTTTTTCAAAAGAATCTGCTAATTCTACATCACTATTTCCATAGCAAATACCTTTATCAATTTTAGGATGAGTATGCCTTAACATATATATTGTCATAAAGTAGATAATATTATAATGTATGATAAATAGAAAACTACTTCGGAAATTTGTTGCAAAGCTCCCAGTACATCTCCTGTATATCCATTGATTTTTTTATGAATATAGAATCTAAACATAAGAAAAACCAAAAATTGAATAATTATGATAAAAGAAATAGTATATAAACCAAAAAAAAATAAAGGAATAAGACCGAATAAACTCGCGATAATTAATGTTTTTATAGATTTTGTTCCGTCCACTGCTTTGGATTTGCTATTTTGGATGTTTCCTGTATATTTTGAACTATATATTAAATATACTGTCATTAGTCTGCTCAAAGTATGAGCGGCGATCAATACAAAAGGTATATATGTTGCTGGAATATTTGTTAATAATACATATTTGGTTAATAAAAGTAAGGTTATACCTACTGCACCATAGGTCCCAATGCAACTATCTTTCATTATCGAAAGAATTTTTTCTTTGGTATAACCGCCACCAAAACCATCACAGAAATCGGCAAAAGCATCTTCGTGAAAAGCTCCTGTTAATAATATCATAAATACTAATGCTATAATGATAGAAATATTTTGACTGATATAATTATTAAAAAGAACAAAAATTAATGCTCCAAATCCTCCAACGATCCAACCGATTAGAGGAAGATACCGCGTAGCTTTATTAAATAAATCAGATGAAAATTTTATGGATTGTGAAATGGGAATACGCGTATAAAATAATATAGCTGTAAGTAATATGTCCAGTTCTTTTTTAAACATTAATCTTTATTTGAAACACCGGCATCTTCAAAACTTGCCATTTTATTCATAAAATTAACAGCAGCTTCTATAATGGGGTAGGTTACGGCAACTCCTGTTCCTTCACCAAGTCTCATATTCAAATCAACTAATGCTTCTACTTCTAAATATTTATGAGTTAAAATATGTCCTTTTTCTTTTGAAATATGACAAAAAATTGCATGAGATAAAATTTCTTTATTTATAGCATGAGCAACAAGAAAAGCAGCAGTTGAAATAAAACCATCAACCATAATTATCATATTTCTTTTTTTTGCTTCTAACATTGCGCCGGTCATCATAGAAATTTCAAATCCACCATAAGTACTTAATATTTCAATTGGTGTTTGAGGAGAATATTTTTCAGAAGCTTTTTTTAAGATTTTAATTTTTTTATTCAATCCTTCATTATCTAATCCTGTACCTCTTCCGGTGCAATCTTCTATTGAATATCCAGTAATTTTATGAATAATTAATGCCGCAGCCGAAGTATTTCCTATTCCCATTTCACCAAAACCTATGATATTACAACCTGCTTCATATTCTCTTTTCACAATTTCTCTACCTTTTTCGATGGCTAAATTACATTGTTCTTCTGTCATAGCAGGTTCATGTAATATGTTTTTTGTGCCGTAGTCTATTTTGGCATGAATTAAATTTAAATCTTTTGGAAAATCATAATCTACACCGGCATCAACAACTTTTAAATTTAAATTATTTTGTTCACAAAAAACATTGATAGCAGCTCCACCATTCAAAAAATTAAATACCATTTGATGAGTAACTTCCTTTGGAAAAGGACTAACCCCTTCTTCTACAATTCCATGATCACCTGCAAATACTAGAATGGTAGGTTGGTTTAATTTAGGATGTAGCGTCTGTTGAACTAAACTTATTTTTAGAGCTACATCTTCTAATTTGCCTAACGAACCTATGGGTTTGGTTTTTAAGTCAATTTTTTTTTGAATCTTTTCTTTCATTATTATTTGATTTTAAGAGGTATTCCTGCAACCATAAAATATACATTATCCGCCATAGATGCAATATATTGATTCATCCAACCTTGTAAATCTGCAAATTTTCTACCGATTTCATTATTAGAATGAATGCCCATACCTAACTCATTACTGACTACTATTAACTTAAAATCTTGTTTTATAAAATTATTCCATTCACTTTTGGCTTGGGATAATGTTTGGGTAATATCATAGTTATTATCAACATAAAAATTAGTTAACCATAAAGTTATACAATCCAAAACAACTGTTTTATTTTTTAAATTAAATTTACTAATATTTTTGTTTTCTTCAAGAGTTTGCCAAGTATGGTCTCTATCGGATTTATGCCGTTCTATACGATTTTTAAAATCATCATCCCATATTTTCGCAGTAGCAAGAAATACCGGATTTTCACTATATTCTTTGGCTAATTTTTGTGCATAAGAACTTTTACCTGATCGTTGTCCTCCTGTAATTAAAGTAATAGTTGCCATTAATTTTTTTATTGATTAAAAGTATTAAAATTTTATTGATTAAAAAACAATTTTGTCTTAAATATTTTTTAAAATAAAAATAATTTTTTGACAAATAAAATGAGTAAAAAAGTAATGGAAAATTGTATTCACACACCCCCAGCCCCTCTCATAGAGGAGAGCTTTGAGGTAATGAATTTATAGATGTTAAGAAACGTTCTTTTAGGTGTAATCAATATTATTAGTTCCTTGTCTAAAAACCTATAAATATTTTTATCTTTGCAACATATAAATTGTTCCGATGGATTTTTGGTCAAGAGTTGCCCGTATTATTTTGAGAAATCGTTGGCTTTTTATCCTTTTGATATTAGCCAATACGGTTTATATGGCTACGCAATGGAAAAATGTCGGAATTTCTTATACCCAAAAAAGCATTTTACCGGATAACCATCCCGATGTTATTCAATATAAAAAGTTTAAAAAAGAATTTCCCAACGATAACTCTACTATTTTAATCGGCTTAAAAGACAGTTTGCTGTTTACGGCAAACAAACTCAACAAATGGAATAAGCTTGCAAAAGAGATTTCATCATTCAAAGAAGTGGAAGGTGTTTTGGCAATTGGCAATTTAAAAGTTCTAAAAAAAGACACGCTTCATAAAAAATTTGTATTTGAAAAACTTGTTGCAGGAGAAATAAAATCAGATGTAAAAGCGCAACAATTGAAAACCAAAATCTTTGATTCGTTGCCTTTTTATGAAGGGATTGTTTATAACAAAAAAACAGGGGCGGTTCAAACCATAATTTCATTAAAAAAAGAAGTTGTCGATAGCAAAAAAAGAGCGGAATTCATAACCAAAAAACTAGTGCCTTTATTGGAAAAATACACTTCGGATTTTCCACAAATGCACGAATCGGGTTTGATTTTTGTCAAAACTTTGGATGCGGAAATTATTAAAAAAGAAATTCCGCTTTTTATCGGACTAACCCTTTTGGTTGCCGCTTTGCTGTTGTTTTTCTTTTTTCGTTCGTTTTCGCCAATGCTTATTTCATTGTTTATTGTAAGTATTGCAGTGATGTGGACTTTCGGGTTTATGGGATTGTTCAATTTTCAAATCAGCATTCTGACTGCCATTATTCCGCCTTTGGTAATCGTAATCGGGGTGCCGAATGCCATTTTTTTAATCAATAAATATCAGCAGGAGATTATTTTACATGGAAATCAAGCCAAATCCTTACAAAGAGTAATCAGCAAGACAGGGAATGCCATTTTGATGACCAATTTAACAACGGCTATCGGTTTTGCCACATTTATAATTGTAAATAACAAATTGCTAAAAGAATTCGGAATAATTGCTTCCTTATCGGTTTTTTCCATTTTTATTCTTTCGCTTTTAATGATTCCTATCATTTACAGTTTCAAAAAAATTCCGAAATCCAAACATTTGGCTCATTTGAACAAAAAATGGACAAATAAGTTTATCAATTGGTTAATTAATACCGTTAGATACAAATATCAATATATTTTCGGAATGGTTTTGTTGTTGGTCATTATCAGTATGATAGGAATTTACAAAATCAATATTTCCGGTAGTATTTTAGCCGATTTACCCCGTAATACCAAATTTTATAGAGATATTAAATTTTTTGAGCAAGAATTCGGTGGAATTTTACCTTTGGAAATTATGATAGACACCAAACGAAAGAAAGGTGTTTTTAAACCCAAAAATTTAAAAAAAGCGGATGAATTACAACAGGCAATAGAAGAAATTCCGGAGTTGTCCAGACCGGTATCGGTTGTTAATTTGGTAAAATATATCAAGCAAGCTTTTTATAATAATGATCCCAAATATTATCAACTTCCTTCCAGAAACGAGCGTGCTTTTATTATGAGTTACTTAAAAAAAGACAAGAAGGGAGAAAATAATATTTTAAAATCTTATACCGATTCTTTGCAAAGATATATGCGGATAACTTCTTTTATGAAAGATATTGAAACCGACAGAATGGAAAAAGTAGAAGATTATTTGGCGATGAAATCCAATAAACTTTTTCCCAAGGATAAATATGAGGTGATTGTTACCGGCAAAGCCAAACTGTTTTTGAAAGGAACTCATTATTTGATTGACAATTTGGCGGTATCTTTGAGTTTGGCCATTTTATTGATTTTTATTTTTATTGCTTGGATGTTTCGTTGGTCATGGAAAATGGCTATTATTTCGGTTATACCCAATTTGCTCCCGTTGATGATTACCGCAGGTTTAATGGGTTTTTTAAAAATTCCTTTAAAACCTTCCACCATATTGATTTTTAGTATAGCATTTGGAATTTCGGTAGATGATACCATACATTATTTGGCAAAATTACGTCAGGAATTACGTCATCATCAGGGTAAGGTTAGACGTTCGGTTTATAAGGCATTGCGTGAAACCGGATTGAGTATGTTTTATACTTCCATAGTTTTATTTTTCGGATTTTTGGTCTTTTTAGGTTCCAGTTACGGAGGCACCAAAGCCTTGGGCGGACTGATATCTTTTACATTATTGGTAGCTATGTTTTCCAATTTATTGCTTCTTCCGGCGCTGGTTCTTTTCTTGGATAAATACTTTAAAAATAAAGAAGATTATCAAGCCCCCGAACTGGTTATTTTCCCTGAAGATGATGAAGATAAAAATGATAACCGATGAATGAATTTCAATTATTTGTAAAATTAGGTTGGCAACATATTTTGAGTTTTTCTTCCTGGGACCATTTGTTGTTTTTGATTGCTTTGATTGTAGTTTTTGAATTGAAAGCATATAAAAAAATCATTTTGTTGATTTCTCTTTTCACGTTGGCTCATACTACCAGCTTATTATTATCCGCTTATAATTTTATTAAAGCGGATGAAAATCTGATTGAACAATTAATTCTTTATACCATATTGATTACGGCCTTTTCCAATATTATTTTTACCAATAAAGCTGTTTTGCACAAAGTGCATTATTATTTTTCATTTATTTTCGGTTTGATTCACGGTTTGGGTTTTGCAAGAGATTTTAAGATGATGATAGCCGGACAGAAAACCATTTTGTTTCCGGTATTGGAATTTACACTAGGTATCGAGGCGGCTCAGATTGTTTTTGCAGTAGTATTCCTGATAGTGGTCGCCGCATTAACCAATTTGCCGACATTTAACAAACGTGATTTTATAAAAATTGTTTCCGCTTTGATTATCGGTTATGTATTCGGAAAATTATAAAAAAGTCGCTCTATACCGAACGACTTTTAAAAATATAACATAATAAGGATATTATTTAACTCGTATTTTTTGACCTACTTTGATATTATTTCCTTTTAAATGATTAAGTTTACGTAATTTTTGGATAGATACCCCGTAGTTAACATGAATTCTGTAAAGGGTTTCCCCGGGTTTTACAATATGATATACGGGTTTATTTTCTTGTTTTTCAGTGTGGGTTTCATTAGATGCAGTTTGTGAATTATCGCTCTTCTCGGTTTTTTGAGCTTTATCAAAAGGCACACGAATTACTTGACCAACACTTATTTTGGAATCTTTATCAAATTTATTTGCTTGTAACAAATCTTCCAATTTAAGATTGAATTTTTTTGCAATTGAAAAAAGTGTTTCCCCTTCTTTTACTATATATCTTTCTTTTTCCGGAATTTCTTCAATAGGAGATGAAACGTTTTTTTCTTCAACAGAGGTCTCTTCCACAACGGTTTCCGGTTGATCTTCTGTTTCATCAACTGCTACTTGTCCGGTCGATTGTTGTTCATCAGGGGTATTTTCGGATTCCGTTAAAACGAGAATTTGTCCTTCGTAGATATCAAAATCATTTAAGTTGTTAATTTCCTGAATTTTTTTAACGGGTATATTGAATTTTTTTGAAATGGTAAAAAGTGTTTCTCCGGCTTTTACTTCATAGATGAATTTTTTGTCTTTGTCAGAAGTCGTATCATTTTGTTTTTCCACTTTAATACTCATTTCTTTCAAAACTTCTTTATCCAAATCATGCAAGTGATATTTATTAATTAGATAAATAAGCTTATCGGGATAACTGGGGTCGGTGGCATAGCCTGCTTTTTTTAGTCCCTTTGCCCAAGCTTCATAATCCGTTTTAGGTAATCTAAACAAAAAAGCATAACGTCTACGGTTAGCTAAAAACTTGGAATGATCAACATAGGATTCTTCCGGTTTTTCATATTTTCTAAAACATTCTTGTAATTCATCGTCATCATATAAATATTTATCACCTTGCCAATCCGAATGGCATTTGATACCAAAATGATTGTTGGCTTTTTGTGCCAGCTCGCTTTTTCCCGATTGAGATTCCAAAATTCCTTGGGCGATAGTAATACTAGCCGGAATTCCAAATTCTTTCATTTCTCTTTGAGCAATAGATTTGTATCGGGCAATATATTTCAACATATCAATATCGGCTGTGCCATAATCGGATGGAATATCTTTTTTATTGATAACAGGTTTTTCGGTTTTTTCAATTTTTTCTTCAACTGTTTTTTTTGAAGAACCACAACTCCCTAATAAAAAGGATAACAGTATTAAAGAAATACCTATTTTTTTCATAAATTAAAAATATTTATATTAATAGACAAAGTTAATAAAAATTTCTCATTTTAATTTTTTTATTCTTGTATAAAATTAAATGTGTATTTTTGCAAGCCAATAAAATTTCAATGAATATCAACGTTTTAGATAGTAAAGGGAGATTTTTGCCCGTTATGGAAAGCTTTTTATCAGTTCAGGGGGAGGGTTATCATACCGGATTAACTTCATATTTTATACGTATCGGTGGATGTGATGTCGGATGCCACTGGTGTGATGTAAAAGAAAGCTGGAATCCCGACTTACATCCTCCGATAGAAGTTCGGGAAATTGTAAAAAATGTTCCGGATCATATTCCAACTATTGTAATAACTGGCGGTGAACCTACTTTGTATAATTTGGATTTTCTAATTCAAGAATTAAAAAAAGCAGGCAAACAAATTCACTTGGAAACCTCCGGTACGGGAAGAATTGTAAAAGGTATGGATTGGATATGCCTATCTCCTAAAAAAAACGAAAATCCAAAAAAAGACTTTTATTCGGTTGCCAATGAACTTAAAATTATCATACATAATAAAACCGATTTTAAATTTGCAGAAGAACAAGCAAAATTTGTAAAACGGCAAACCCATTTGTATTTACAACCTGAGTGGAGCAATAGAGAAAAGATGACCCCTTTGATTATAGAATACATCAAAAAAAATCCCCATTGGAAAATTTCTTTACAAACACATAAATATTTAAATATACCCTAAAGTATGCTCACTTTCATAAAATATTAAAAATCCTTTTAATGACTAAAAAAAAATTTATATATTAGCAGGATGAAATTCTTGTGAAAGGATTTTATTTTAAATTTTAAATTAAACAATTTTAAATCAAGACTTTAAATATTCATTCATATGAAGCCTAAAAAATCACCCAAAGCAAATTTGAATAATTATAGCACAACTTTTATGCTGATTGGTTTGGTTTTGGTCACTTTTCTTACTTGGAGATTGATTGAAATGAAAACTTATGAAAAAGAAATTGCTATTGATAAGTTAAATCTACAAGGAAGTGACGAAGAAGAAACTTTGGAAGTAAATGTAGAAGAAATTAAACTTCCACCGCCACCGGTACAACAAGCACCGCCCGAAGAAATCAAGGTAATAGAAGATGAAGAAGATGTAAAAGAAGATATTATTCAATCTTCCGAAACCGATGATACCGAAGAAATTCAGGAAGTGGAAGATATTCAAACAGAAGAAGTAGAAGAACCCGATGTGGAAGTTGCTTTCCAATTCATCCAAAATCCTCCTATTTATCCGGGTTGTGAAGGAAAAAAAGGAAAAGCACTAAAAGATTGTATGAGTAAAAAAATACAAAAATTTGTCAATAGAAATTTTAACACTTCTATTGCTTCCGATCTGGGACTTTCCGGAGAAAATGTTCGCATTTTAACGATGTTTACCATTGATAAAACCGGAAAAGTTACCAATATTAGAACCCGTTCAAAATATAAAGAATTGGAAAAAGAAGCCAGACGTGTTATTGCCAAACTTCCGAAAATGAAACCCGGACAACAAAGAAATCGTCCGGTAAAAGTTACTTACACTTTACCAATTATATTTAGAGTAGAAGAGGATTAAAAAAAAATTATATAATTTAAGGCCGGTTTTTATACCGGCTTTTTTTATTTTAATTATAGGGGGCAAACATTCATAATGGAAAAATGATGTAAATTTGTAAAAAAAAATATAATGGATATCAGAAAATATTTAGACAGCACCTACCTCAAAACACCAGAACAAGCGGGAATCAGTGAAAAAGAAACTGAAGAAAAAGTAAAGGAATTGATAAAAGAAGCCATTGATAAGGGTTTTTATTTGGTAATGATAAGACCCGAATATGTAAAATTAGCAAGAAAAATGATAGACGAAGCCGGAGCGGATGTAAAAGTAGGAACGGTTATCGGATTTCCCGAAGGAACATTAAACTATAAACTAAAATTGGCAGAAGCTCAAAAAGCTATAAATGACGGAGTGGACGAATTGGATTATGTAGTAAATTACGAGCTTTTTAAAAAAGGCGAAATCAATCAAGTAAAAAAAGAAGTATTTGAAGGAACACTTTTGGGGATTAAAAACGGAAAAGTAGTCAAATGGATTATAGAAGTTGCCGCATTAACTCCCGAACAAATTGCCTCTCTTACACAATTGATAAGAGATGTTGTCATACAATCGGTTGGTTTGGAGCACGCAAAAGATGTATTTGTAAAATCTTCAACCGGATTTTATAAAACAAAGGATGGAAAACCCAACGGCGCAACCCCCGAAGCCATCAAAATCATGATACCTAATGCAGATCCGCTGCCGGTAAAAGCCGCCGGTGGTGTCAGAAGTTATGAAGATGCTTTGAAAATGATAGAATTGGGCGTGAAACGTATTGGAACTTCTTCTGCAAAAATTATAGCGGAAGGCGGTAAAACACAATCCGGATATTAATCGTATCTTGGCTATATAAATGATGAAAAAAATATTTGGTTTCATATTAACATTGGTCTTATGGTCAGTCAATGGACAGGATGCTCAGTTGGCTTCACCCAGAGCTACTTTTTCCACACATTTGGAAAACCTCAAACCAAATAATTATCATCCGGAATTATCTGCCAAAACAATTTATGGTTTACCTTTGGACCAAGCCAAAGATAAAGCTATTAAACTTAAATATATTTACGACGGCAAAGGAGTTTTTATCGATTATAATAATATCCCCTCTGACCCGAATTATATCGATAGTTTGAATTTCCCGGTTCCTAAGCATGCTTATAAGCCTTTCCCTTTTCGTTTCCCGGATATTTATTTGGAAAAATATGGAAAAAATTGGTATTACTCCAAGCATACGGTTGCTATAATAGACTATTTATACCATCAGATTTACCCTTTGGGAGCCGATCTTTTGGTGCAATATGTGCCGGCTGAATTAAAATTCAAAATACTCGGGTTGGAACTATGGCAGTGGATAGGTTTGATACTGATAATTTTCATTACTTATTTTTTACATATACTTTTCAAGAAAATTTTATACTTTTTCTTGAAACTGACAAAAAACATTATTATCAAATTTCCCATTGAAAATCTGGATGAACGCTTAAAACAATTTTCGCATCCGCTTTCCTATATATTCGGTATTTATGTTATGCAAATGATGATTCCTTATCTATTATTGGATCACCGGATAGGAAATTGGATTATTGCCGCTTTGATTTTTGCAAAAATTGTTTTTTGGATTTTTGTTTTCTTAAAATTGGTTGATGTTTTTATAACCGTTTACAAAGATAGGGTGCAAAAAACAGAAAGTCTGTTAGATGATCAATTGCTCCCGATTTTGGAAAACACTTTAAAAACCATAGTTATAATCTTCGGTATTTTTAAAATGCTGATTGTAATGGGTGC
>Ga0256833_1000892_pt1 | contig 22595 bp, 24 predicted proteins | sample 356284metaG_FD_190535 | JGI IMG/M metagenome (GOLD analysis project Ga0256833, IMG submission 190535) | Hydrothermal vent microbial communities from Mid Atlantic Ridge, Atlantic Ocean - 356-284 | ecosystem: Environmental > Aquatic > Marine > Hydrothermal vents | place: Atlantic Ocean: Mid... | reverse complement strand
ATAAACTTCTCTTGGGTGGTCATGGCTATTCCTCCTTATTTTGAGTTTTGGGTGGAGCTCTCTCTGGAGGGTAGCCTAGACCCCCTTTGGGAAGGCCTACCTGTCAGATTAAGTCTGAGCTAATGCATATAAAGCAAGCTTCTAATATCTCTCATCTTTCCCCTCCATTTTGCCAGGCCAATACACTTGAATAGTCCCGTAAAGCTGGTATCATCTTGGTACAGAATTTTGAATAGATCCAGATCATGAATCTCAATCTACCTCAGAATCTCTTAGACTTTTGGCAAAAAAGAAAAGAAATAAGTGGAATTTATATTCTCCCCACCTCTACTAGAAAAAGCCTAGATATTCTTTTATGTATTGAAAATAGTCAAGAGTCTTATTTTGAAAGATTGGATTTCTATTATCCTTCTGATCAGCGGAAAAGCTTTCTTCGCGTCTATCCCATCACCCGCAAAGAATTTGAAAGCTGGCCAAATGGAGTAAAAGATCAGGTTCGGCAGAGTTTAGAAAAAGCTCGTGTGCTTTGGCAGAAAGCACCATGCTGGTAAAGATATATGGCCCCTTAGCACTTCTTGTACTTGTTGCCGCTGAAATTCTTCTTTTCAAAGAAAATCAATTTGTCGGAAAATGGTTTTACTGTTTTGCCTGGTGGCCATATATCTTTTTCGTTGATTGGCTGGTTAAAAGAAAAACTAATAACTCTTTGATTTGGGACAGAACAAGAGAATTCCTCGTCCTTATTCCTTGGTCCTGTTTTATCTGGCTTATTTTTGAGTGGTTTAATCTGTATCTCAAAAATTGGCATTATATAAACATAATCCCCGAAACACCCTGGCGGTGGTGGGGTTATTTTCTTTCTTATGGTACGGTTTTGCCCGGGCTTTTTGAAACTTACGAACTCCTCTGGGCTTATGGCCTTTTTGAAAGGAAAAATCGCCCTCCCCTCCAAAATCCTCTTAAAACCTATCCTTTCCTTACTATTCTGGGTATTCTCTCCCTTATTCTACCAGTGGCTTACCCTCGTTATTTTTTCCCTCTCGTATGGGGAAGTTTCATTTTTCTCTTAGAACCCGTTAATCACTCTCTTAAAGCTCCATCCCTAATTCGAGAATGGGAAAAAGGCTCTTTTCGAAAACTTTATCTCTTACTCTTCTCTGGCCTTATCTGTGGCTTTTTGTGGGAATTTTGGAACTTTTGGGCCACTAGCAAATGGGTTTATACCGTGCCTTTTGTAGGAAAAGTAAAACTTTTTGAGATGCCAGTACTCGGCTTTTTGGGTTTTCCTCCTTTTGCTGTAGAGTGTTATGTGATGATGAACTTTATCAATATTTTGCGGGAAGGCCGAAGTTGGGAAAGGGATGCTTCCAAGCCTGCTATTTCTTATCGTGTACCCCTGTGGTTCTGGATCATCCTCCACCTGGGTTTTTATAGCTTTGTTTTCCGCCAAATTGATCTCCACACGGTAAAAAGTTTTCTTTCATGAAAAGCCCTCTAATTCTTTTTGTAACCGAAGAAGGAAAAAAGATCGCTGAAAGATTGACCCCTCTTTGGGGTATTATACCCCAGCGTTACAATTCCTCTGCCATCAAACAGGCCTTTGATGAAAAGCGTCCTCTCATTTTCATCGGAGCCTGTGGAATTATAGTGCGGGCCGTCTCTGCCTATTTAATACACAAAAGTAAAGACCCCCCAGTAGTAGTAATCGATGAAAGAGGAAAGTTTGTCATAAGCCTTCTTTCCGGACATCTTGGAGGAGCAAATGAACTGACACGCGAAATAGCTTCCTTTCTGGGCGCTACCCCAGTTATTACCACCGCTTCTGATATAAGGGGCCTTTTGGCACTAGATCTCTGGCTCCTCCAAAGGAATGTCGTCATAGAAGATTGGAAAAGTCTTAAAGAACTTCAGAGCAAACTCTTAGAAACCGGAAAACTTAGCGTCTTCCTAGAAGATCCCCTTGCTTTTTCCCTTCCCCAGGCTTTAAAAGAAACTTCAGACCCTTCGGAAGCTGATTTTATTCTTACTTACCGGCCCTCTTCTTACCCCAAACTAAGTTTCATCGTGAAAGCCCTCTGCTTAGGGGTAGGGTTTCATAAAGAAGAGAAAGAACTTTACAAAAAAGTAACCAGACTTTTGCAAGAAAAGGGCTTTTCTCCCAAAGCAATAAAACGCATTGCCACCCTAGATAGCCGATCTCAAACACCTGCATTTTACAAACTGGCAAAGGTCTTTGACGCTGAAGCACTTTCTTTTACCAAAGAAGAACTTTCCCTTCTCTCACCGCCCACACCTTCTTATGCCCAAAAGGCCCTCAAAATCCCGGGGGTAGCTGAACCTTGCGCCCTTTGCGCCGCTGAAGGAGGACCTCTTCTTTTAACTAAAGTGTCCTTTCAGAACATCACTCTAGCAGTAGCCATCCACGCCTCTTTTACATTTCGGTAAAAAATATTCCAGTTTCAACAACCTATTTAACAAATTTGTTAAAAAACTATACCGACCTTTCTTTAGTTTTCGTAATTTTAGTCAATTGCCGAAGATGGCACATTTTATGCTTCAAAGTTTTTTAAGTTTCGAAGTTGTTAAAAAATTGTTAAGGAGGTTAGCATGAAGAAATTGTGGGGAGTATTGCTGGTTTTTGTCTTTTCTTTTTCCTGTGGTTGGGCGGCAGAAAGGCCCCAGGCCGACTATACAGTCGATGTGCTTTCGCAGTACGTATGGCGTGGCTTTGCTCTTTCGGATGATTCGGTAGTTATTGAACCTTCCATGACGGTCTCTTACTTGGGCTTTTATATCAATTTCTGGGGGAACTACGATACCGATCAAGACACCAACGGTGAGGCCAAGTGGAATGAAACCGATTTTACCTTTGGCTATACCTATGAAGGACTTCCCCTTGGTCTCTCTTTAGATGTAGGGGGCATTTATTACGCCTTAGATGGAACAAAAGACTCCTTTGAGATTTTTGCCAGTCTTTCGGGAACCTGCCCCAAAACTGGAATTACTTTAAGTACCACCGTTTACCGTGAAATTTCACATTATCCGGGCTGGTGGATCTCTATCGCCGGTGGAAGAGATTTTAAATTACCTTATGCGCAAAGCTCCTTAAACATCTCTTTGGAAGCCATGTATCTTTCAAGTGACGACCAAGGAGCCTATCCTGATCCGGACGACAACGACGAATTCTCAGACTGGCTCTATCTCAAACTTGGGGCTGAAGTCGAAATCCCTCTGGGAGAATATTTTTCTCTCACTCCCAAAATTTACTATAGTTTTTCTCTCACAGACGATGCCGATGATCTCATCCAGAGAATTTCTTGGGATAATAATCATGACCATTTTTACGGTGGCATAAGCCTTTCCTTCAGCTTCTAAATAAGGGGGGCGAGAAGCCCCCTACTGATTTTCCCTCCAGATCTTCCTGCCTTTACAAACCATTTTGGAAAAAATCTCTCCTTGCCGAAAAGAAACTAAGATGGAAATCGAAAGAAAACTACGGGAAATTGAGGCCTTTTTGGAGGCTAAAACCCAAAAAAACCTCTCAAAAGGGGAGCTCTGGATCCATCTTGAAGAACTTTACCAACTTTGTAAAGAACTTTACGAACAGGCTTCTATAGATTTTCTAACAGGTCTTTACAACCGCAGATTTTTTGAAAAAGAACTCGAACTCTGTGTGGAAAGGGCCAAGCGAGAAAGGTGCGTTTTTTCTCTCATTCTTATGGATCTAGATCACTTCAAGAGTATAAATGATCGCTTTGGGCATTTAGCAGGAGATGAAGTTCTCAAAGGTGTAGGAAAACTTATTAGAGAAAGTATTCGCAAGGTTGATATCCCGGCCCGTTATGGAGGAGAAGAGTTTGCAATCCTCCTCCCTGGAACCAGTTTTGAAGGTGCCTTTTCGGCAGCCTGGCGTCTAAAGAAGAAATTGCGGGAATACCAATTTGGTACAGAGGAAAAACCTATTCGGGTTACGGCTAGCATAGGAGTAGGAACGTATCGTCCTCTAAACGGGACCTCAGCCCAGGAGTTTCTCTCAGAAATAGACGCCCTTCTTTACCAGGCCAAAGAGAAGGGCAGAGATCTCATTATGCCTGAGAGGGAAAGCCCTACCGAAGACAAAGCGCTAGAGGGCATTTCCTTTGAAGAACGTCAAGCCTTAAAAGGAGTTTGGTCCTATGATGATAAGCATTACTAGCGGCAAAGGCGGGGTGGGGAAAACCTCTTTTGCCGTAAATTTAGCTCTGGCGTTAAGCCCGGAATATCGGGTCCTTTTGGTAGATGCGGACCTTGGGCTTGCCAATGTAGATGTCATGCTTTCTTTAGCCCCGCAGGTCACTGTACGCCATGTACTCCTAGAGGGGCGTTCTATAAAAGCAGCTATTATCAAAAGTGGCTACGGATTTGATATCCTACCTGCTGCTTCTGGGGTGGTAGAACTGGTACAACCGGATTCTGAAATGAAAGGGGCACTGGAACTGGGCCTTCGAGAACTGGATAACGAATACGATCTACTTCTTTTTGACACCGGAGCTGGAATCAGCCCAGTAGTACTTTGGTTCAACTGTTTGGCTGCCTATAGTTTGGTCCTTTATACCCCTGAACCTACTTCCATCACTGATGCTTACGCCTTAATCAAAGTCCTTTCAAGAGACTATGGTCAGAAAAATTTCTTCCTTCTTGCGAACCAAGCTTCCCAGAAAGAGGGCGAACAATATTATGTCCACCTAACCAGAGTTATCAATCGCTACCTAGGGTTAAGTCCGTACTTTCTGGGAAGTGTGCCTAAGGATCCAGAACTCGAAAGGAGTATTCGGTTACAGAGACCGCTTTTGTCTTTCAAGCGGGAGAGTAAAGCGGCCCAGGCTATTTTAAAAGTCGGCGAAGAGCTAAAACCTTTCTTCCAAAAGGAATCTTTAAAGGCCGCAGTCAGATTTTGAACCTCCTTTTAAAAATGGCTAAAATGGCCTGATGTCCCAAATTCCATCGAAAAGTATCTTGCTAGAATTTGCTTTGGCCAAGGCTCATCATTTGCCGAACGGACGTTTTCGAAACCCTTGGTTTCAAAAAGAAGCCCCAGCACTACACAAAATCCTCAAGTGGAAGCTCTCCCACCTGATATTAAGAGACAGACCGCGATTCCCTGTACTCAAGCCCGCAAGATCTCTCTTGGAAAGGGCAAATCCCCTTGTCTGTTTCTTAGGACACAATACAATTTTCCTCCGTTTAGGAGGTTCAAACATCCTTTTCGATCCAATCTTTTCTCACATCGGAGGGCTGATAAAAAGACATACCCCTCCTCCCCTTCTGGCCCAAGAGCTTCCAGCGATAAACTATGTGATTTATAGTCATACTCATCGCGATCACTGTGATCTTGGTGTTCTCAAAAAAATTCCCGGAAATTTTAAAATCATTGCCCCTCTTGGCCTTTCGCGCTACCTACGCACATCTAACCTAGTAGAGCTTGATTGGTTCGAAAGTCTTGAGGAAGCTGGTTTACGCTTCACCGCTCTTCCCCTTCAACATTGGTCTAAACGCGGACTTTCCGATACCAATTATAGCCTCTGGGCCGGATTTATGGTTGAAATTGAAAATCTCAAGATTTTCCTTGGCGGAGACACTGGCTATTTTTTTGGTTTTAAGGAAATTGGCAATCTTTTTGGCCCCTTTGAGTTGGCTTTTCTCCCTGCTGGAGCCTTTTTGCCACGCTGGCTTATGGCCCCTTTTCATATGAGCCCGGAAGAGGCCGTCAAAGCCGCTCTCGATCTCAAAGCCAAACAAGCCACACCCATCCACTGGGGAGCCTACAAGCTGGGAGATGAAGCCCTTGATGCTCCTCCCAAACTATTTAAGCTTGCCGCCCGCAAACACGGACTAAAAAGCCTCATTCTTTACCCGGGAGAAATCGCTCTCTGGCACAAAGGGGCTTTTCATCACCTTGAGATGGTACCACTGTGAAACCTCAAGGAGCCCCCTTACGGCATTGCCCAAAAAGATCTTTTCTGCCCGGGAAAGATCGTCTAGAAAAAGTATTTTTTCTTCGACCAGACCTTTTTCAAGAAGGCTTTGACGCAAAACCCCTGGCAAAAGGCCCAAGGTTTTGGGTGGAGTAAAAAGCTTTCCTTCTAACTCAAGAAAGAGATTGGTAATAGTTCCTTCCAGAAGACGACCTTCAGTATCAAAAAAGACAATCTCAAAGAGTCCGAGTTCGCGGGCTTCTTTCTGCCACTTTGCAAACCAAGGCCGATAAGTGGTTTTGTAAAAGATAAATGGTGAAAGGGGCCAATCTTTTTGAACAAGGCCGATTTTGATAGGGCCCTCAAAACTTGGCAACGGATAGGCCTCAAGTTTTAAAGAGCCATCGGATGCCAAAAGAAGTCGTAACTTGGCTTCTATATCAAGCCCTTTTTGGGCTCGCTTAAGGAGGTCTTCAGCTGCTTCAATATTTAAAGGAAAATCAAAATAAGAAGCCGCTTCTTTTAGACGCTTAAGGTGCCAAGGCCAAAGAGGAACTCCTTTAAGAGGGGTAAAACGCATTGTTTCAAGAAGCTCAAATTTTTGCGGAGGATCAGTCAGAAATTTGGCCTTGAGCAGGCATTCTTCAAATTCTTTCTCTGGCTCACTGTCCCAAACGATCCCTGAACCAATACCAAATTCCGCACTCCTTCCCTTGAGTTCTAGCGTCCGAATTGCCACGTTTAAGACCAGTTCTTTTGCGGGGGAAATAAATCCAAAGGCCCCTGTATAGACCCCGCGAGGGGTTTTTTCGAGTTCGGCTATTATTTCCATCGTACGGATTTTGGGAGCCCCGGTTACAGAACCACAAGGAAAAAGCCCGGCAAAAAGTTCATAAAGAGAAAACTTTTTGAGTTTCCCCTTTACCGTAGAAATCATCTGGAAAACCGTCTCGTATTTTTCCACCTCAAAAAGTCTGGGCACGTAAACGCTTCCGGGCTCACAAACGCGGCCGAGATCATTTCGCAAGAGATCGACTATCATGACATTTTCGGCCTGGTTTTTAGGATCCCTTCTAAGCCAGGTAGCGATCTTTTGGTCTTCTTCAAAGTTTAATCCTCGGGGAGCAGTCCCTTTCATGGGTTTGGTCCACAAATAAGGGCCTTCCTTGCGCAAAAAAAGCTCTGGGGAAAAACTCACCACCGAAAAGTCACCTGCTTTGAAGAGCCCTCCATAGCGTACCCGCTGCTTATTGCGAAGTGAAAGATAGATTTCTTCTGGCAAATGCGGACATTTAAAGAAAAACTTAAGGGTGTAATTTACCTGGTAAGTATCTCCAGAAGCGATATAGGCTTTAATCTTTCTTAAAGCTTCAAAATACTCCTCTTTGGTAAGAGAAAGTTCTAACTTCTCTAAAGCTAGAGGTTTTGCTCGGTAGTCTTTGGCAGGACTTGCAAAAAACTCCTCTGGCTTCCGAAAAAGACCTACCAAGGCAAGGGGAGAAGAAACCTTGAAGGGTAAAGATGAAAATCGCTTTTCTAAGAAATAGCCAAGCTCATAAGAGAAAAACCCTACTACCCAAAATCCTTCTTTCAAAGCCTTTTCCAAAACGGAAAAGAAATGCCAAGGATTATCACCAGGATTTAGAGAAACAATCTTGACCGGATCTCGAAATAAAAAATGGCGCTTATCTTCAGGCCCCATACGACTTGATTCCAAAAAGGCATAAAAAGACCTTCTTTTGTGCTCTCCCAAAAAGGCTTCTAAATCAATAAGCCCTTCGGGACTGTACCTTAAGACCAAGATCGGCTCCTCTCTCATGAGGCCTCTTTTAACAAGAATTTTTGTTCTTCTCAAAAGAGCTACTTTTTCTTGTTATTTTTTGATATTTGTTATAAATTCGTATAAAAAAGGAGCACTAAAGATGAAGATTTTGGCCTTTCAGGGTAGCCCTAGAATCGGTGGCAATACAGATCTTCTCCTTGACGCCTTTTTAAGGGGTGCAAAAGAGGGTGGAGCGGAGTGTGAGAAAATCAACCTTTACCGGATAAAAATCAAACCTTGTCTAGAATGTGGGGAATGTGATACTACCGGAGAATGTGTTATCCCTGATGATATGGCACAAATTTACCCCAAAATAGACGCTGCCGATGTTATTGTGGTGGCTTCTCCTATTTTTTTCTACAATATTACTTCTTATACCCAAGCCTTGGTAGAAAGATCTCAAGCTCGTTGGGTTTGCAAATATGTTCTTAAAAAGGAGCCCCCTTACGGAAAGGAAAAAGCCGGGATCTTTCTTTCTCTCGGGGCCACCAAAGGGAAAAAGCTTTTCGAAGGGGTCCAGCGTGTTATTCGCTATTTCTTCGATGCCATCTATGCCAAATATGAGGGTGGTCTTTTTTACCGGGGTATAGAAAAAAAGCAAGCCATAAAAGAGCATCCCTCTGCTTTGGAGGAAGCCTATTACCTGGGCCTCTGTGTAGGCCGAGGTGAACCGCGTGAAAACTGGCCTCTTATAAGAGAGAAAAGCCCTTAGTCTTCTCTTTGCAGACGCCCTATTTCTGCCCGCCCCAAAAAGATCCGAAAAACCGCTTTTTGGGCGGGTTTTATTTCAAGCCTTTTGGCAACCTCCACCAAGGCCTTTTCCGCAGCTTCCTGTGGAGCGGTTGCAGGCACGTGCTGGACTTCAAAGACAAAACGTACTGTATAAAGGGGCATTTTTTTCAGGAAGAATTTTTCTTTTTATCCAGACAGAGTTCTACCACCATTTTGGAACCATCAACTTCAAAAGGGACCGCCATCCGCTGGCTGGTACAGAGAGGCGTTATGGAGTGGCCTTTTCCCATCACTATCACCGGCACTGCTGCCTGCAGAGACACTCCCTGTTCTTCAAAACGGCGCCTGAAGGCCCCGCAAATCTGGTTGGCAAGCTCTCCGGCAGCGTCACAGACCTCATCGTTGAGTTCTGAGGGTTGGTTGCCGAAAAGTGCTGCCAAAATCTTAAAAAGACACTCGTCTGTGAAGGTAACAGTCAACATTCCTGTGAAGCCCGAACCTGCTAGGCCGTTTACGGCAGAAATATCGCCTAGGGCCTTGGGTTCCGTACGCACAAAAGGCTTACCTGCTTTGGGCTTTAAACCTGTATAAGTTCCGATAACCTCTTCCACCGAAGAGATAAGGGCATCTAAGACAGTGGCCATAAGCTGCTCCTCACCAAATACTCAAGCTCTAAGTCTTATCGGAAAGATGCCCTTCTTCCTGAAGCTTGACGAACCCTCCAAACCGGCAGACGCAACCCCCGCCAATAACTTTTGGTAAAGAGAATGGCCACCGTATAAAGCTCAAGTCTTCCGGCTAACATACAAAACGTGAGCACAAGTTTAGAAAAAGAAGGTAGCCAGCCAAAATTTTTGGTTGGCCCTACCCCTTCAAGCCCCGGGCCAATATTGTTCAAAGTAGCTGCCACCGCCGAAGTGGCGGTAATAAGGTCTATTCCTTGGGCGGTAACAAGAAGACTTGCTGCCATAAAGACCAAGGCGTAAAGCGCCATGTAGCCGAGAACCGCCTGGACGATTTCATTAGGGACTTTAGCGCCATCATAACGTACGATTTCTACCGCTTTGGGATGGATGAGTTTACGGAACTGAAAACCAATGAATTTGAAGAAGATCAGAAGACGGACTTGTTTGATACCTCCTCCAGTAGAGCCTGCCATTCCTCCAAAAAACATCAGATTTAAAAGAAGTAATCTGCACACCGGATGCCAGAGATCGAAATCCGCAGTACCGTAGCCAGTAGTGGTCATGATGGACCAAACCTGGAAGAGAGAATAACGCAAGTTTTCTAAAGGATCCTGATATACGCGGCCGTAGTTAAAGATCAGGCAGATAAGAAGCCCCAGAAGCCCTACCCCAAAATAAAAGCGAAATTCTTCACTCCGAAAATAGGCTCCAAAATCTCCCTTTAGAAAGCGATAATGAAGAGTAAAGTTCACCCCAGCCATAAACATAAAAAAGACAATCACATAATCTACATAAGCATTTCCAAAGGCCGCGATACTTGCAGTACGAGTTGAAAAGCCTCCGGTAGCCAAAGTCGTAAAGGCATGACAGAAAGCCTCGTACCAATCAAGCCCCCCTGCAAGGAGAAGGAGAACTTCAAAAAGCGTAAAGAAGATATAAACCCCCCAGAGGATGCGGGCCGTGTCTTGAATCCGGGGAGCTAGCTTGTCTTTAGTAAGACCTGGCATTTCGGCCTGATAAAGTTGCATTCCCCCAATGCCCAAAAGAGGAAGAATAGCGAGAGAGAGGACGATAATTCCCATTCCCCCAAGCCATTGTGAGAAGGCTCGCCAGAAATGAATACTTTTGGTGAGATGTTCAAGAGAAGAAAAAACCGTAGAACCAGTGGTCGTAAACCCAGAGATTGATTCGAAAAGGGCATCTACAAAGCCCAAATACCCTGCAAAGACAAAAGGAAGGGCCCCAAAAACTCCAGCTGCCGTCCAAGAAAATACTACTACGGCAAAACCTTCTCGGTAGCCGATTTCTTTTTCCGGACGCAATAAAAAGAGAAGAGCAAGCCCTGCCGAGGTAGAAATAGCTGCAGAAGCCAAAAAGGGTGCAAGAGGTTCGTGGTAAAAGAATGCTATCCCTGCCGGAACCAAAAGGGCTATTGCAAAAAAGAGAAGAAACCAACCGAGAATATAGAGGACTGTCCCTAATCTCATAGAGAAAAGAGCTTTTCAAGCTTGGGAAGGGCTTCGCGTTTGGCAAAGATGACCAAATCATCACCTGGATAAAGGGTGGTCTCTCCTTTGGGAATAATCACTTCCCCAGCACGATAAACCGCCCCCACGATAGCTCCCTTCGGGAATTCTAATTCTTGGAGTTTCCGCCCCTTACGGAAAAACTCTGTATCTGGAACCACCATCTCTACCACTTCAGCCTCGCTCCCCAAAAAGGTAGCCACGGAAAGTATTTGCCCCCGGCGCACAAAGCGCAGTATTTGATTAGCAGCAAGGAGACGGGGGCTTAAGGCCACGTCAATTCCGAGATTACTTAGGAGAGGAATAAAGTCCGGCCGATCAATACGAACAATACATTTTTGAGCTCCATGATGCTTAGCAAGAAGGGCTCCTAAGATATTTACAGTGTCTACGTCTGTTACCATTATTACCAAATCAGAACGGTCAATTCCTTCCTTTAAAAGTTCTTGAGCATCAAGACCATCAAGATTTAAAACCACCGTGTGTTTAAGAAATTCAGCAAGTTCTTCACAGCGGGCTGCGTCTTTTTCTACCAAATAAACTTCGATATTTTTAGCCTCCATTTGTTTGGCGATAAAAGCCCCCACCTGCCCACCTCCGATAATAAAAACGCGAGATGGGGTCTTAGTGGTAAAACCTAAAAGGTGCTCCACCGCAGGAATATCTCTTTTTTTGGTGATAATAAAAATTTTGTCTCCTTTTCTAAGGACATCAGCACCGCTAGGAATAATAGTCTCGTTTTCGCGAATAATGGCCACGATAACAAAATCGTAAAGGGCCCTGAGTTCTCTTAAATCCGCCAAAGACATGCCTATGAGAGGACAACCCTCTTTTACCTGATAGCCTAAAAGAATGACTTTACCACGGGCAAATTCGGCCCACTCGGTGGCTTCGGTAATTTCAGAAAGCCTGACGACTTCGTCAGCGAGAACTCGAGCCGGATTAATAATAAGATCGATGCCCAGCTTTTGTTCGTTTAAGGGAGAACCTGGAGAAAGATAATCTTCACTCCTTACCCGGGCTACTTTACGAGGGACCCCATATTCTCTAGCCAAAAGACAGGCGATCAAGTTTATTTCATCGCTATTGGTAACCGCTACAAAGAGATCGGCCTCTTTGACCCCTGCCCTTTCCAACACTTTGGCCGAGGCCCCAGACCCCTTGATAGCCATCACATTTAAGGAACGTTCAAGCCGTTTTATTTTGTCATCGTCACTGTCAACAACCACAATATCATGCCCTTCCAGAGAAAGGCGGTCTGCAAGATAATAGCCCACTTCGCCAGCGCCCACGATGATGATCTTTAAACTCATGGGCAGAAATTTAAATCCGCACTTCAAGCAAGGCAAGAAAAATCAGGGGATCACATCGGTATAGCGTGCCAGAAAAGCGGAATGTTCGTAAATTTTGGAAGGAGTACGGCCCTGGGCTATAAGGATCTTTTGCCAGTAAGGAACTCTCTCTGCGACTAACCCCACAAAAAGTCTAGTAAGAATACAATAAGCCAAGGTCCTAGCCGGATCGCCGGTAAGGACTTGTACCGGACACCTCCCGCCACAGTAAGGATAGACTCCACAATTTTCACAGCCGAGGATTTTCCGGTAAGCCACAAGGCTTTTAAGAAGACCATTTCCCTGCCACCTGATTTCCCCAGAAGGTAATATCTCTCCCAAGGTAAGTTCCGGAGGGAGATCCGCGCAAGCAAGCACTTTCCCCCCTACCAAATCGAAATTGGTGGCAAGCTCTACTCCGCAGGCCGAATGCCCTCTTACCTCACCAGTAAGCCAGAAAACTAAGAGTTCATTTAGCGGGAGGATAGGCAGAAGAATCCCTCGTTTAAGATATTCCTCATAGGTATCTAAAATCTTTTCAAGCTCTGTGGCATAAAGAGAAGCAAAAAGCTTAAAATCTCGAAAAGGTTCATCTGTTTCTGCAAGATGCCAGAAAAAGAAATCTACAAGCCCTCTTTCATAAAGGGAAACAAATTCTTCAAAACAATCCCAGAGGGATTGCCCCTCACGAATAGTAGACCATTGCAGTACGCGGGTCCCTGTCTCGTTTTTAAGACGAGAAAGACCCTCTCGAATTAGAAAGAGATCCGTGCCTTTGCGAAAACGAGCATGTTGTTCAGGTCTGCCATCGATAGAAACTGAAAAGAGCCAGATCCGAGAGACAAACCCCGGGGCTTTCTCAACGGTACGCTTCAGGAATTGCCCGTTGGTATAAACCATATATCTTACCTGTTTTCCAAGCCCCATTTCATCTAACGCTTCGATAAGACGCTCCATTTTTGAAAGGGCTAAAAGGGGCTCCCCACCGTAAAAAGCAATGGTAGCCCTTTTCCCCTCCTGCAAAATGAGTTGTGCAAGTGCCTTGGCATCTCGTAGAGGATTGGCCTCAAAAAGCTTTAAAACTTCATTTCTCCCTTCACAAGTAAGGGAGGTATTAATACAACCCTCACAACGGGCATTACACCGCCCCGTAACAGTAATATGAAGGAGAAGATCTTCTTCTTTTTTTAGCGGAGGGAAAAGGCCTTCTGTAGGCATTTTTACCGCCTGAGGATGAGAAAGATCTCCTAAACGGGGATGAAAAAATGCAGGACGATAAGAAAGAGAAACGAGATGCTTTTCAAACCTGGTAAGAAGTTTATCTGCCAGGGCCAAAGCCATAATCTAGCTTTAACCGTTGGCAAAAAGAAAAAGCAAGAATGTAGTACCAATAAAGACACGAAAACACAAAGTAGCACGTCTTTAAAATAAAGAGCAAAATATTGTCTTAAATTAAGTTTTATTTTTATAGAAAGTGGGGCCTTTAAAGCTCATATAAGAAACACTATAGAATCACTGCTTTCACCGACAATGCCAATTTTTTGTTTGTATTATAATAAATTTAAGGCTCGAAGGTGTTAAGGATCCGTTACTATTTTTCGCACGAAAATAGTAACGGATCCCAAAAGATATGTTAATAAAAAGTGCTTCTAGTAATAGATATCAAGATTTTGCATTGTAAATTACAAAAAGAGGTTCTACCTTAGGAATTCTAAGTAGAACCGAAAAATTTAAAACTACATGAAGGTAAATGTCAGAAAAGAAAGATTCCAAACTAGTGAAAAATACATTCAAAGTACTTTCCACAATCTAATTTTTGGTCTATTTTCCCCTACTTATTCTAGTTGGATACTAATTTTTTCTTTTTGATCCATAATCCTAAAATGCACAATCCTGTAAAAACAGAAAAAACTGTATTGGGCTCTGGAACACAACCATGTACATCTAAAGCATCAACATTGTATGATAAGTGAGGATCTATAAGAAGACCTCCAAAACCATTACCATTAATCCAGTAAATATTGTCTCCAGTCGGATCATAAGGGCCTGGAGCTAACGAAAAAAGTATAAGATCAGCTCCATAAGGATCATAAGGATTTTCGTCAAAACTATCTTGAGAACCTACAAAATCAAAAACAACTATAGCATCTATTTGATTCATATCATAATTATAATCAGGATCACCCAAGTAATCAGGAAGGAATTTATCATCAAAATAAAGTTGTGGAGGATTTATCCAATTCGAAGTATAAATATCTCCTGGATCCCATAAACTTCTTTCTGTAGAAAAGTAAACATTACCGGAAGCATGCGATGGGAAAGGATTAGGATATGGAGGACGATGTTCATCAGATTCCAAAGCGTCTAGATCATAATCAGCCAAACCTAAATCATTTTCATCATCGTGGACATAGGAAAAAGTCTGATGCGGGTTTTTATTTAGGAAATGTCCATCCAAAGAGACATCTCGTGGCCCAAAATATCCATTCAGGATATCAATAGGAGTACCATCTACACACCATTCATAAATATCAGAATCACCATCAATAGAAAAAAGCATGGAAAACGATCTATGATAAATGTCTAAGGGTTCTACAGGAGGATGTTGCGGCGAGCTTAAAGCATCTATTTCTTGATCTCCAGGAATGGTAAATGCAAATTGAAATTTTCCATTTTCAGAAGAATACAAAATGTCACCAGGACCAGATTTATCAGGATCAAGAGAAAAAAAGTGAGCTCCATCCATTGGACCAGCTAAAGTCGTTTTTAGAAAAAAGCAAGAAAACAACAAAAATAGTAGACCGGTAAATAAGGAAAATCTTTTCATCGTTACACCTCCAAAAAGATTTACTCTTTTAAATATGCAAAAATTGTGCCTCAAATTTTTTAATAAATATTAGGTTCTTCGGAAAGAAAAAAGCAATATTGGGAAAATTTTTACCCAAAAATGGAAAAGATTTTCCCAATCCTTAAAAATATTTTCAAATTATCTCATTAAGTCTCTTCTAAAAGGTAATCTTTGGGTAGAGCTTTGAGAAATTGTTTTATTTCTTTTTCTCTTTCGCTGTCATAACGCAAAACGATAAATCCGTTAGGAAGAATAGTAGGAAAGGCTAAATGTCCTGAAGCTTCTAACAAAAACTTCACTAAATATATCTTTTCACGGGGAACCTTGATACAACACTTTGTCTCTTTTCTTGACACTTCTTGGAATTCTTCGGTAACTTTTCCTTCCATGGAAAACTCCTCCTGGTTTACAGCTCCGGTAAGGAAGGAGCTTCTTGAAAAACTTGCCAAAGAAACTGGTCTTCCGCCACTTCTTTTACATCTCCTCATAAATAGGGGAATCAAAGATCCGCAGGACATTTACCGGCATCTCTACCCCAAACTCACCGATTTTTTGGACCCTTTTCTCTTACCAGACATGGAAAGAGCGGTTGAAAGAATCATTAAAGCCCTACGCGAGAGAGAAAAGATTGCCATTTATGGTGATTATGATGTAGATGGAACTACGGGAGCCGCTATTCTCTATCTCTTTTTCAAAGAGCTCGGCTTTGACCCGGTTGTAATCTTCCCCCATCGAGAAAGAGATGGTTATGGTCTTCATGCTCACCTTCTCCCGCCCTTAAAAGAACAAAAAGTAAGCCTCCTAATCTCGGTAGATTGCGGAATTTCAGCCCATGAAGCCTGCGAAGTTGCTAAAGAGCTCGGTATTGACGTCATCATTACTGATCACCACGAAGTGGGCCCCAAAATTCCCCAAGCCCTGGCGGTGATAAACCCTAAAAGGCCCGATAGCGCCTATCCTTTTCGGGAATTAGCTGGAGTAGGAGTGGCCTTTTGTCTCCTTCGGGCTCTAAGACAAAAACTTTACCAAAAAGGTTTTTTCAAAGATGAAAATATCCCCAATCTCAGACGATTCTTAGACCTTGTGGCCCTTGGTACTATTGCAGATATTGTACCCCTAAGAGGAGAAAACCGCCTCATCGCTTATTTTGGTCTTAAGGAACTGGAAAACACATCCCGACCAGGGCTTCAGGCCCTCAAAAAAATAGCGGGGCTTGAAAACGAAACCCTTGATACCAATGGCATTCTTTTTCGTTTAGCCCCCCGCATTAATGCTGGTGGAAGACTAAAAGAAGCTGCTTTGGCCTTTAAGCTTTTAATCACAGAAGACCCCACCGAAGCCAATACTCTGGCCCAAGAGCTTCACCGTCTTAATGCCGAAAGACAACGCCTTGAAGAACGCATTCTACGGGAGGCTTGGGAGCAGATCAAAGAAAAGTGGGGACTTAAGCGCTCCTCCTACGTATTAGCAAGCCCGAATTGGCCTTCTGGAGTAATTGGAATTGTGGCTTCCCGTCTTCAAGAAGCCCTTTATCGTCCAGTAATCCTTCTTTCTCTCCGGGAAGGAATTGCCAAAGGTTCGGGAAGAAGTATCCCTGAAGTTAATCTCTATCAGTGTCTTTCCCTGTGTCGGGATTATCTTAGGGCTTTTGGAGGCCACCCCGCAGCAGCTGGTCTTAAACTAGATCTGGAAAATATTGCCTCCTTTGCAGAGGCCTTTGAAAAGGCTGTCACTCAACATTTAGCTGGCAAGCCACCAGTTAGGCAGCTCCGTATAGACGCCTGGGTCCGTATTCGGCACCTTCTGGAACCCAATTTCTTGGAATACTATTTTAAGCTTGGCCCTTTTGGAGCAGAATATCCCGAACCGGTCTTTGCGCTGCGAAACTTTGAGATCAGATCGAGCACAATCCTTAAAGAAAGGCATCTCAAATTTTATCTTTGGCAGGAAGGGCTAGGGATCCCTGCGGTTTATTTCCGTTTTGAGGGCAATCCCCCTTCTCAGGTCCGAGCTTTGGCAGCAAGCCTTGATTTCAGCCATTTTCAAGGAAGACAATATCTTCAGCTCCGTATAAAAGACTTAAAAGCTTAAGGATTAAGAAGTTTTAATATTTTGGGGGAAGGCTTAAACCGAATCTTACGCCGTGAAGGAAGTGTTTTAATCTCTTTCTTAGCAAAATCGTAAACTTTCCGTGGGCAAACTTCATATACCTCAAAGACCCCAAAGCCTGCAATAGTCACCCTTTCTTCCCTCAGAAAGGCCTCCTCCAGAAGCTCTAAAATAGTTTCAATGGCTTCTTTAATCTCAAAGCGAGAGGGCCTACCTTTTTGGTAATGTTTTGAGGCCCTCTCGTAAATTATCTCTGAAATCTTCTTTCTTCCGCTGCTCATAGATGTTTAAAAGCTTTCCGGCCAGCAAAACGGGAAGCTGGGCCCAGATCTTCCTCAATGCGAAGGAGCTGATTGTATTTGGCCACCCGTTCACTTCGAGCCGGAGCTCCGGTCTTTATCTGACCACTATTTACCGCCACAGCCAAATCTGCAATAAAGGTGTCTTCTGTCTCTCCGGAACGATGAGAAACCACCGTTCGCCAACCAGAGGTGTGGGCAAGTCTTATGGCCTCCAACGTCTCGGAAACGGTTCCGATTTGGTTGAGTTTGATCAGGATGGCATTGGCAATATTTTCTTCAATCCCGCGGGTTAGGCGTTTTATATTGGTTACAAAGATGTCATCTCCTACCAGCTGGATTTTCTCACCAAGCTTCTGGTTAAGGATTTTCCATCCTTCCCAATCATCTTCAGCGCAACCATCTTCAATAGAGATGATGGGAAATTCTTTAAGGAGCTCTTCGTAAAAATCTGCAAGCTCTTCCGGAGAAAAAGTTTTTCCTTCACCAGAAAGCACATATTGACCGTCCTTAAAAAATTCGCTGGCTGCCGCATCTAAAGCTAAAGCAATGTCTTCTCCGGGACGGTAACCAGCCTTTTCAATAGCAGTGAGCAATATTTCAAGGGCCTCTTTTGTGCTTTTGACCTCTGGAGCAAATCCTCCTTCGTCTCCCACAGAGGTACGATATCCTTTTTCCTTGAGAACCTTTTTCAGTTCATGATAGGTTTCGGCCCCAAAACGCAAGGCCTCAGCAAAACTGGGCGCTCCTAAAGGAACAATCATAAATTCCTGGATATCTAAGTTATTGTCAGCATGTACCCCCCCGTTGATAACATTCATCAAAGGCACGGGCAAAACCCTGGCACCTACTCCCCCCAAATAAGCATAGAGAGGTAACCCAGCCTCTTGAGCTGAAGCCTGGGCAATGGCCATGGAAACCCCCAGAATGGCATTGGCTCCAAGCCTCTTCTTGTTTTCCGTACCATCAAGTTCTATCAGGAGTTCGTCAATCTCGGCCTGAGCAGTAGATTCCATCCCGATGAGTTCCGGGGCGATGATGTTATTTACATTTTCCACTGCCCGTAAGACCCCTTTTCCGTGATAGCGTTTTTCATCTTTGTCTCGAAGCTCCAACGCTTCATGCGTTCCAGTAGAGGCGCCTGAAGGCACTGCTGCCCGTCCGAAAGCCCCTCCTTCCAACCAAACTTCTACTTCAACCGTGGGATTACCTCGCGAATCAAGGATTTCGCGGGCCCGAATTTGCACTATCTCCCCCATAACAACCTCCTTTAAAAGACTTCTCATAGCCATAATGCCAAATTTGGGGAAGAAAAAGAAGGTTTTTTTTAAAAAGAAAGGCCCGCTCTTTAGCGGGCCCTTTGTCCTAATTTCGCCAGACCCATTCCGTCTTAAGATCTACTTTCTTCGTATCATGGAAGAAAAGGACTTCGTTACCATCAAACTCACCATAGGGTACATACCAAATTTTAACGTCAATTTCTAGCTCGTCAGCCAAAAGCTCTCGCCATTTTTTACCATTTTTGGTGGTATCTTTATAAGGAAAAGGTATCTCGAAGGTCTTTTTTACCGGCCTTAAAGGAGGAAGACTCGTTTCACGTAGGAGGCCACATTTTTCGTAAGGTCCGCGGCCCATTTCTTTTCCACGGCCAAAACGGCCCGGATGGGGCATGAAGATAACTTGCTTTTTGTAAATCTCCTGGACTTTCTGGCCCAAAGTTTTAGCGGTCACTTCCAGGACCACCCGGTTTGGAGTAGGTCATCCGTCGGGAATCACATGCCCGGCTTTGTTTAAGATTTCCACATTTAAAACCGCCAGCGGAATAACCCCTTCTTCTTTATTTTTGCGCCAAAAATAAGACATAGCATCAACGTCAACCTTTACATCACGATAAGCCTCCATGTCATGCCCTAGGCCGCTTTTTTTCATGTGACAATCCTGACACTTTTCGTGCCCTACTTCGGGGATATAAGCGTAAAGATAACTTCCATAAAGGGTGGCACATTGAGAAGGATGCTCAAGCTCAAAAGTTGGCCCTAACCCGTGGCATTGCCCACAGAAGATTGACTCTCATAATGCTGGCGCCTTTTTCACCTTGGGATACTTTTCAAAATCGTGTGCGTAGCTTTTGCTCCCATAAACAGCATTTTTATCCACCGGACTATCTACCCAGGGATGAATGATGGCCTTTTTCTGATGGCATACCAAACAACCAATATTCAATGAATTAAGTTTTTCTTCCATTTCGTCTGCGAGATCTTCATTGCCTTCTTGAATAGCTCTTTTCCAAGTATAAAGAGTCTCTACAATTTCACGAGCTACCTCATCGGTGGCCTCGTCAAGCTGGGGCAAATGACATTTGGCACAGATCATCAAGTGTTTAACCTGAATATCTTTGATGTCCTTCACTCCAGAGTAAGGCCAACGCTTAAGACCTTTCTCAATAGAAGTAATGATAGTTGGTGCCGTCCGGCCTGTTCCATAAAGTGAACGGGCATGAAGAGAATTCTCCCACTCTTCATAAATTTCTTCGTGACATTCTTTACATGAAGATGAATCATATCGGGCCGCTAACTCTGCCATTGTCCTCGCTTTGGAATTGTTTTGTGCACTCCAGGATTTGGCCACAAAAATAAAAGAAAACAAAAGAAAAAGCTAGAAATAAAACCACTTACCCATCAAAAACCTCCTTGTGAAGTTTTTTCTTCCTTAACACAAAAATTTCTTGGAAGGCAAGCCCAATTTAAAAAGGTAAATAAAAAGGGCCTCTTTGAGCCCCCTTTTGCAAGTTTTTGAAAAAATCGAGGTGAAATCAGAGTACTAATGAATCGTCATCTAACATTTTTTCCATGGTCTTTTGACTCTTCCGCAATCTTTCGATTGAAATAGCTAACTTGGTAATTTCATCTCGGGTTTGTTCTTCGGAAAGATTTGCTACCCCAAGGTCAATATCCAAATTCCCAAGGCTCATTTCTCGTACCTTTTGGGTAAGGTTAGCCAAAGGAGTTAAAAGCTCAAACCGAACCAGCCCGTAAAGAAAAACAGTAATTACAAAAAACGCCAAAGCTCCGTCTAGCGTAAGAGATTGACCCAAAAGGCTCCAAATATTCTGTTTAAAGAAAGTTACCCGGATGACACCGGCTGTTTCACCTAGGCGAAAAGAAGGTGCTCCTTTTCTGGCCTCATGACAAGTGACACAGCTCTTTTTTACAGTGATAGGTTTCTCGTATTGGAAGGCCTTGTCTTTAAAGGCCCAGTTTTCTTCGGAAGCAAGGGCCCTTAAATCAAAGGAGATCTTGACTTGAGAAGATTTAGCAAGGTTTGCTATATAGCCTGCAATTTCTGGGTCATGGAGTCGGAAAAAATCTATTTCGTCTCCATTTTCTTCTTTAATTCCATTGGCTTTAGCGACGGCTTTAAGACCTTGGGGTTTGGTAACCCAAAGGCCGTCGAATGATTCTGTGCTGGTAAGAAAACTTTCTACAAGTTGGGCCATTGCCCGGGCACTTTCTAAAAGTTCTTTCTGCTGGATATGTTTGGCGCTATGATAGATGCCGAAAGCCCCCAGAGACAAAACCAAAAGAAAGAAAAGGGCTACTTTATCAGCCAAACTCAGGCGCTGAATTTTTTTCATTTATTCCTCCCAGTTCTGATAATTTCTTTGGCCTTATTTAGGGCAATTTGGGCCAGATGTGGATCGTCAATTTCGTTTTTCAAGGCCTTTAAAAAAAGTGAAGCATTGGCCAGAGAAAGACCTTTCTCAGTAGCATCAGCTTGTTTCAGGGCTTTTTTGACTAATAATTTGGCTGCCGGCCCGTAGTGCTTGACCAAAAGCCTTACAAGATCGTTAAAAAGCACTAACGGAATGAGTTCTTCTTTTTTTTCAGAAGAAGTTTGTTTTTCTTTAGAGGCCAGCTTCTCAAACTTGAGACCCAAAGCGTTCAATGCCACACTAACCAAAGGGCTTGGAGTAGGGGTCTTTAACATAAGAAGAACCTGATATCCATTCAAATCCTTAACTACCAGAGAACCTCTTTCAAAAAGGACCACCAGCTCTTGGGCTTGATCTTGGTTTTCTTGGGCAAAAGTGGCATGCAATTCTTCAAAAGAATGATAAAGTATTTCTTGGAGCTCAGGGCCAAAAACCTCGGGAAGATGAGAAAAAAGAGGTTTTCCCTCCCGGCTTACCAAAACCCCGTTGACGTCGTCCAATTTAACAAGACTGGTAAGCAGGCTCTTCACCTATGACCCCTTTTCCACCTGGGCAAGTTCTAAAAGTTTCTTGCTCCACCACAGAAGACCCTTTCGAGAAGTACCAGAAAGGGCCAAAATCTCGTCTTCCAAAATTAAACCTGCTTTTAATTTCCTTTTTCCTGAAATGGCAAAAGCTTTAAGTTCGCCCATTCCTAGGAGGTTTCCGATTTCTCGGAGTTGAAATACTCCGTAAGAAACAAAACCTGCCAAATGCTCAGCATCTCCCTGCCCGAAAGCTTCTTTTATCTCCCCAGCTGAATTGAGAATTATCCCAAAATTCACCTCAGGGAGTTTTTGGCATATTTCTTCTAAAAGATTGTGATCTTTTATCTCCGGAGCATCTGGAGGATTAAGTTCTATAGCCTTTTCAAAAAGGTCTTCATTAAAAAAGGTCTCTTTCTGGTCTTCGCGCTGACGAATGGCCTCTATTAAAAGCGCAAGGACAGGACCTTTCAAATTTCCCCCTTCTGGCCACACTGCCGGACGCCTTACTTCAAAATGACCCTCCTCCAAGCCCACTAAAATCCGGAAGGCCTCCATGCCCTCTTTTTCTTCGTCGCCTACAATCTCAACGTGATACAAATCTGGACCATCAAGATAAATTTTTCCAACAGCGTGCGATAATATTATTTCTACAACGTGTCGGCCTTCTCGGTTGGCTAAAAGCTGCAAAATATCAGCCAGAGAGATATCAGCTAATTCTCCTCCCATAATGGGAGAACCGTTCAACTTACTCATGCGGCGTTCAATACCTTGGGCAGTGTTTTTCTCAAGGGGATGCCCCATAAAAGACTCCTTGAAGCTTTGTATTTCTTTTCGGAAAGAAAGGGGAAAGAAGTTTAATTTGAAGGACTTATTTTTTTGACTAGTTCGAAAGTGATATGACGACGGAGGACGTTTACTTCTTTTACTTTTACAAGTACAAGATCTCCTACTTGAAAGACTTTGCCCGTGCGTCTTCCTATCAAACGGTGATGTTTCTCATCTAAAATATAATAATCGTCAGATAAATCAACTAAACGCACTACACCAGA
>Ga0256833_1000891_pt1 | contig 22608 bp, 26 predicted proteins | sample 356284metaG_FD_190535 | JGI IMG/M metagenome (GOLD analysis project Ga0256833, IMG submission 190535) | Hydrothermal vent microbial communities from Mid Atlantic Ridge, Atlantic Ocean - 356-284 | ecosystem: Environmental > Aquatic > Marine > Hydrothermal vents | place: Atlantic Ocean: Mid... | reverse complement strand
TATTTCCAGCGTCGCCAAACTTCTTTTTAACCATTATCTCTTCTACAGCTAAAATAGCCTCATCTACACAATCACAAACGTAAACACCTTTACCAGCAGCTAAACCATCAGCTTTTACCACTACTTTTTTTCCGCTCTCGAACTGCTCTTTAACGTATTCCTTTGCTTCTTCCACATCGTCAAAGTTTCTGTAATCTGGTATCGGAACGCCAATCTTCGTCAAGAAATCTTTTGCCCAACATTTGCTCGCTTCTATCAAAGTTTGTTCTTTTTTTGGACCAAAAGCGGGTATTCCTTCCTCCTCCAAAAGGTCAACAATTCCTAAGCTCAAAGGTTCTTCGGGACCTACAAAAACCAAATCAACCTCAAGTTTTTTTGCTGCTCTAACTATTCCGTCCAAATCTCTTATCGACTTAACTTCTTTCAGCTGTTTGCACTTGGGAAAGAATTCGCTACCAGCGTTTCCGGGAGCTACGTAAACTTCCTTGACTTTTTCGCTTCTTGAAAAAGCGTGTGCTATTGCGTTACCTCTACCTCCAGCGTCAACTACTAACACTTTCGCCATGGACTACTTTAAATCGAAGATATTTAAAAAATGTTTTAACCGTAACCAACAATACTCTTCGCCACCTTAGTTCTCTCGAATTTTGACTTCTCCTCAAATCTTTCGTAAAACGTTAGCATTGCCTCGTTAACGCTTGGCTTGACCTTCTTTAAGGCTTCTATAAAGTGTCTTCTCTCCACGCACTCGGCATTTATGTTTTCTCTCATTGCGAGCATTACTGCCTCTCTACAAACTGCTTCAATGTCTGCTCCAACATAGCCTTCTGTTAACTCCGCTAATTCCATCAAATCAACTCCTCTGAGGGGCATGTTTCTCGTGTGTATTCTGAATATAGCTAACCTGCTCTTCTTATCAGGTGGCTTAACGTAAACGAGCCTATCAAACCTTCCCGGCCTAAGCAAAGCTGGATCTAATATGTCCGGTCTGTTAGTTGCACCTATAACTATTACTCCTTCCAAATCTTCAAGTCCATCCATCTCCGTTAGAAGTTGATTTACTACTCTCTCCACTGCCCTCGTTCCTTCTTCAAAACCCCTCATCGGAGCTATAGCATCTATTTCATCGAAAAATACTATGCACGGAGCTACTTGCCTCGCCTTTCTGAAGATTTTTCTAACTGCTTTTTCGCTCTCTCCAAGCCATTTACTGAGCAATTCACTTCCCTTAACGCAGATGAAATTAGCTTTGCTTTCGTTCGCAACAGCCTTAGCTATTAGCGTTTTACCAGTACCCGGTGGGCCGTAGAGCAAAACACCTTTTGGTGGTTTTATGCCAAACCTCTTGAACTTTTCCGGATACTTCAATGGCCACTCAACAGCTTCAACTACTTCTCTTTTCACGTCCTCCAACCCACCAACGTCATTCCAGCTGACTTTGGGTATTTCCACCAGAACTTCTCTCATTGCAGACGGCTCAATTCCCTTCATCGCCTCTTTGAAATCGTTCATAGTAACTCTTATCGATTCCAGAAGTTCTGCTGGTAATTCTTCGCTGTTCAAGTCAATTTTTGGTAAATACCTCCTCAAAGCGACCATTGCAGCTTCTTTGCAAAGTGCTTCTATGTCCGCTCCAACGAATCCATGAGTTTGATCAGCTATAGTCTGGAGCATAGCTCTAATTATATTTCTTTCAAATTCGTTTCTAAGTTCTTCAGGAATTAGCTTAGCTATACATTCTTTTATTTCTTCCTCGCTCTCAGAATCTTCGACTTCTTCTATAGCGAGGAGAACTTTTTCAACATCCTCCCCATTCTCTTCGATCGACTTTTTCAATGCATGTAAGGCTGGGAGAACGAATTCTCTTTTGTATTCAGGTTCTAATGGCATGTTTCTCGTATGTATCTGCAAGATTTCGAACCTACCCTCTCTATCTGGAACTCCAATTTCTATTTCTCTGTCAAACCTCCCCGGTCTCCTTAGAGCTGGATCTACCGCATCCAACCTATTCGTTGCACCTATAACTATTACCTGCCCTCTCTCCTCAAGTCCATCCATTAGGGTTAAAAGTTGTGCAACTACTCTTCTTTCGACTTCTCCCGTTACGTCTTCTCTTCTTGGAGCTATGGAGTCTATTTCGTCTATGAATATTATGGACGGTGCGTTCTCCTTTGCCTCTTCGAATATCTCCCTTAACCTCTGTTCCGACTCACCGTAGAATTTGCTCATTATCTCCGGTCCGTTTATAGTGTAGTAACTCGCCCCTATTTCGTTCGCAACAGCCTTAGCTATTAGCGTTTTACCAGTACCCGGTGGGCCGTAGAGCAAAACACCTTTTGGTGGATCAATGCCAAGCCTCTGGAATAGCTCAGGATAGCGAAGGGGTAACTCTATTATCTCTCTCACCTTCTGCAGTTCTGCTTTTAACCCACCTATGTCTTCGTACGTAACTCCACCTTTTCCAAGTCTTTCAAAGCCTTTTGCTGGTCTATCTCTGTATATCACTCTCGTCATCTCGTCTATTATTACCACTCCTTTTGGCTCAGTTTTAACTGCAACAAAGAGCAAAGCCTGATTTTGTCCATACTTACCAAATCCCGCGAGGGCTGGAGCACCTATAATTGGAATTAAATCGCCCTCGATAATTGGCCTTTTTAAAAGCTGGTGTTTTAAGTATTCTCCTACGTCCATTCCGTAAACCCTAAAGTCCATTTTCTTTAAAGGAGCTATTATTACTACTTTTGCTGGCTGGTAATTCGCTTTTCTAACTTTTACAGTATCACCAACGCTAACTCCTGCATTTTCTCTTATAAACCTATCAATTCTTATAATGTCCCTACCCCAATCCCTTTTTGGAGCTCTCCAAACCTTAGCCACAGTTTTTCTCTTTCCTTCGATTTCTATTATGTCCCCCGGCGAAATCTGAAGTTTGATCATAGCATCTGGATCAAGGCGAGCAATCCCCCTACCAGAATCGCTCGGATAAGCCTGATTTACTTTGAGAGTGAGTTCAGGTGCCATGAATATCTTTCATTTAATATCGTATAAAAACACTTCTGTCATAGCCTGAACTTCATTTCCAGCAATCTCCTGAACATGTACAGGCTATCTCTCAAAACGTTGACTCTCGTCTCTTCACCTTGTTTCCACTTAACTGGAATTTCACATATTTCGTATCCCTTTCTCTGAGCTATAACCAAAACCTCTGTATCCCAAAACCAGTGGTTATCCTTTACATCCGGAAGTATGGACAGAATTATTTCTCTCCTAAAAGCTTTAAACCCGCATTGATGGTCTGATACCTTAGAACCCAAGAGTAACCTTACCAAAAAGTTGTAAATTCTCGACGGTATGTCTCTCTTTGCTGGTCTTTCAGTTTCGCTCTCTTTTTTTAACCTCGAACCTATTGCTATCCCGTACTTTTCAGCTTTTTCTAACAGTTCTGGCAAGTGGGACATGTCAGTTGACAGATCTACGTCCAAGAAAGCAACTACTTTCCCCTTAGCAAAGTAAAACGCTCTTTCCAAAGCTTTTCCTCTTCCAAGCCTTTTGTCGGAGTGAAGGTGAATAACTCTCCTGCCATCTGCAAGTCTTGAAGCTATTTTATCCGTACCGTCAGTAGAGCCGTCCTCCGCTATTATTACTTCGTAATCGTACCCCGTTTTCTCCATAGTTTCAATTACGGCTTTTACAGCTCTCTCTATGTTTCTCGCTTCGTTGTATGCTGGTAACACTATCGAAGCTCTTACCATTGCTTGTAGGAGGCGAAAATTGTATTAAACTCTTTTCAGTCAACCCAGCAATGAAAAAACTTAGAGCATTACAATACATCGCTGGCGTAGCAATTCTATTGATACTGCTCCAGAGGATAGGAGGAGGCTTAAAAGCTCTTGAAAGAGTTTCTCTCGCTCTATTTTTCCTTTCAGTTCTGATGTACGACATGTTAAACGTAATTTTAGCTTACAGAGTACACTATCTACTGAAAAAAATGGGATACAATCCAAATTTTTCTTGTACTTTTTTGTCTAATCTCGGAGGAATGGTTGCAGGTGACGTGACTCCCGGCAGGAGTGGTTACGTACTGATGGCAAAACTCTTAGAGAGGTGCGGTGTACCAATATCCGATTCTATGGCGGCAGTTATTGCTCCTCAAGGCATAGACTTCGTTGTTAAAGGTGTTGGAGCAAGTTTGGCAATAGCTCTGCTGGGTTTTTCAAATCCGTGGGCAGGAGCGATAGTAGTTGCGATAGGGGGCGTAATTCTAACTTTCATGTGGTACGAAAAACCGGCTGAAGTCGTGTCGAAGATTTTACCCTCTTTTTTGCTATCCTTTTTCAAAAGATTTGGTATGTCCGACGTAATTTCAAAAACTCTTAAGTCCGGAATTGTAACGAGAAAGTACGCTTTACAAATTCTCATCCTCTGCTTGTCGGGATGGATTTTCGTTGGACTCCAGTGGTACTTCGTTGGCATGTCTTGTGGAGTTATTTTTCCTATTTACGTTTACTTTTTGCTACAACCTCTACTTTCAGCTCTGATGTTTATTCCAATAACTCCAGCCGGGCTTGGAATAATGGAGAGCGGCTCAGTCATAGTCCTATACGCTCTCGGAATTCCCCCAGAAAAAGCTGCAGTTTTCGCAATATTGATTAGAATTAGTTGCGTTTTAGCAGATTTACCGGGAGTCTTTGCGTGGCTTAGAAAATAACACTTAGAAAATAATAAATTTAAATATTGAAGCTTATATTTTCAAGACTGTTCAGCTGGTTGAGCAACTGGCTCACGTTTTCGATGGTGCTGTTGACTTGCTCCAACGTTAAGTTCTGGCTTAACGAGGGCGTAGTAGTCTTTGTAACTTTTTGCACCACGTTCTGCTTTACGTTGTTTTGCTTTACGTTTTGCTGCATGCAACCACTCAAAGCTACAGCAATTACCATTAAAGCGATAGCTATCTTTGCAATCTTCTTCATGCTATCACCTCACAGTTAACTCTACGCTTCCGTTCAGACTATTTCTCATAGTTCCGTTCCAGTAAACTCCAGTACCGTTGAGGATAGCCGTTCCCTCTCCTCTAATGAACATCCTTACCCATTCTCCTTTTACGCTTACAGTTACGTTTTCACCCCTTATAGTAGCCCTTCCGCTTCCAGTAAGTACTCCGTTTACTGAAGTAAACGTACTGTTAACGAGCTCGCCTGAGTAGCTTATAGTTGCATTTTTTGCAACAACAACTACTGATCCACTTCCTTCGAATTTAAAGCTCCCGCTTCCCTCAACGTTCAGTATTCCCTGCTTTGCAAACTTTCTTATCTCCATGCCTTTCATGTTTACTTCTCTAACTATGAGCTTTGCATCTCTAAATGCCTCCTTTAAGCTCTTTATCGCATTTCTTATCATTTCTTTCGCACCAACGACGTTTCCAGAGTTAAGTTCGTTTTTCGCTTCCTCCAAGTAGTTTCTCGCCTCCTGCACCTTTGCTGAGTAGTCTTGTAGCAATGTGTTGTTTGCGATTGTTGAAAGCTTGGTTTCAAGCTTTTCTGCCGTGCTTATAGTTCTGTCCAGCTTTGTTATTGCAACTTCTATTACGACTTCGCTGACGGTTTTTCTTGCATTAGCCCACTCTTCCCTTATCTCTTTCACAACTTGCCTAAACTGTTCGGGCGTTTCAGTTGAGTTGACAGCTTTAAGCCTTTCTTCAAAAGCAATCTTTTCCTGTTCGAGCTTTGCTATTAACTCATCCTTAACGCTTTCATTGAGGTTTGAATTCAGTATCAATGCTTCTATTCTGTCAAACCACTTAACTACTAAATCTCCGGCTGCTAAGCAGAACATCTTTTCATGCTTTAAGTCGAGCTTGCCCTCCATCTTTAGCCTCATGCATTCCTGTTTTAGTCTCAGATACTTTTCTTTGGCTGAAAGGAAATTTTTCTCCATTGCAATCATTTTAAGTCTCTTTTCAACTCTTATTCTTGTTTCTCTCATTTTTTTCATTTTTTCTCTCATTTTTTCCTTAGCCATCACCTTAGCCATTACTGTAGCGTTCGTATTTTTCTCTCTGACTTCTTTTCTCGTTTCGTTCCTAATTTTTTCAGTTATTTCTAATCTCTTTTCGGTAAAGTTCGCACTTGCATTAGTTTTTTCCATAGTTCTCACCATTGCTCTCTCCATCGTTCCGTTTCCAGTTCCGTTTCCCGTACAGTTCACGTAGCACTTTTCTTGCTTCCATTTGTTCACACCTTGCTTCACACCTATTGCGCTCGCCATTCCAATGCTGGCGAGCAACAGCAACAACACCGCCAGTCCTTTCGCTTTCATCTCACATCACCCCAACATCGAGTTCTCGCAATAAAATATAACAATTCTTTTTATTCTAAACTTCACTAAAATTTTTCAGAGTTTTTAAAACTTTATAAACCTTTACCCGACTTTATTTTGCTTTACGAAGATATTAGCAATTACTTCTTACCAAAAAACAGTATAAAAAGCTTTCTCAACCTTTACTGAGACTATTTTAAAATTTAAAAATTATGTAAAAATATTAACCCAATATACTAACCTCAAATTCGTCCCATCCTATCTCTTCTATAAACTTTCCAAGTCTCTGTCCTTTCTTAGCGTTCTCTTTATAAAACTTCAGTATTTTCTCAACTAACTTTTCAGCCTCGTCCATGCTGAGGTTTTCTGCTAAAACCCTGCCTATTCTCGGCTCCCTACCTGCAGAACCTCCTACGTAAAGTGTAAATCCATCTTTTTTGCCCATTAATCCGATATCTCTAACTGCAGGTTCGGTACACGAATTTGGACATCCTGAAACGGCGATTTTTAGCTTATCTGGCAGTTCCATACCCTCGAATTTTATGAGTCTTTCAGCCATCGCTATCGTATCCTGTAAACCCATAGTGCAAAGAACTTTGCCCGGACAGAATTTTACGCTTCTAACACCTTTACCCGTGGCAGGAGCAACTTTAACTCCTGCTTTTTCACAGAACTCATTTACTCTTTCAGGATCTATTCCAACTATAACTATTCTCTGAGATTCCGTGAACTTTACTAAGGAAATATTAAATTCTTCCATCGCTTCTGCCATTCTTTTTAGCTCTTCTGGAGTTACTATCGCTTTGTCAAGTACTATTGCATAACTTCCATCCCTCTGCTTTATGGGATCAGTCATTTTTCTCGCCATAATGCCTCGTACTTTCTAAGTAGCAATACCTTTTTATGCGAACATGTACAGGGAAAGTATTAAAGGATGTGAGTGTAATGTTAAAGTTGAAAATTGAAACTGAAAAACCCAAGTACTGCATAGCTAAAGACGATAGAATTTACTTTGTAAAGCACATAGTTAGGAGTAAAAGGGGAATTAGAGCTTTAATTGACGTAAAATCTCGATTGGAGAAAACGCTCATCTTTGTTGACGAACATCCTTGCCCCTTAGCTGTTAAGATACTTGATTCCGGATGCATCATTACTTCTGCTGAAGTAAGTGAAAGTAAAGTCGTTTGGAACCTTGTGTGTAGTGAAGAAGCTTTTTTGAAGCTCATGAGTTCTTTAAAGTGTAGAATACTTGATAAAAGACACCTTAGTGAGAAAGAAAATATTACGTATAAAGAATATACAGCTCTAAAAAAAGCTCTTGAAATGGGATTTTTCGATAGTCCAAAAAGAATCACTCTTGAAAAATTAGCAAAAGAAAGTGGTGTAGCGAAGTCAACACTTTCTGATTGCCTACGGAGGGGTTTGAAAAAAGTTTTAAAAGATTACTTTGAAGGCACTTAAACGATTAGGCTATCATTGCGTACGATTTAAGCATCAACAGTTTCTCACAACCTCGCTAAGTTTTTGGCGTAAAAAACGATGCGGGGGGAGGGATTCGAACCCTCGAACCCCTACGGGACGGGACCCTAAATCCCGCGCCTTTTCCTGACTCGGCAACCCCCGCTTTACTCTATTTCTATTTTTTTCAGTTCTTTTGGATTGCTCGCTTTCTCTTCAACTTTCTTAATCTGGTTGTCTATTAAACACCTTGCGGCGAGCAACAACTCTTTGTATGCGTTTACCATATGCTTTAAAAATTCCTCGGAAAGCACATCATCTGCTGTTGGAACTTTAATTTTTATTTCTTTCGGCATAGCCTAACTTTGAACATCTCTGCAAATTAAACTATCGCTTCAATCGCATCACTCAAAGACTATTTTGAGTAAACCGTCTTCGAATTTTGCATTCTTAGGAACCCTTATAGCCAAGCTTTGAGGTAAGAAAACTATTCTCTTCCACTGCTTTGCTATTATAACCAATTCTTCGCCTCTCTTAAAAAGTTTTATGTCGCTCTTCTCGACGAAAGGTGCTTTTATTTTTAAAACAAAGACATCGCCTTCTTTTTCTATGACCATTGGTTTTTCTTCGTGGAATATCTTTGTAGGATTCTCTTCCCCGTATATCTCTTTTGCAATTTCTTTGAGCAATTCTCCAGTTACTTCTTTTGATTTGAATTCCACTTTGAAAACAGGAATCGGAAACTTTTCTTCTATTTCTTTAATGTATTCTCTCTGTATCTTCATCCACTCCGAGAAGTAATCTCCAGCATTACTTGGAAATATCTTATTCACAATAACGCTATCGACTCTATAACCAAATAGGTTAAGGTAAGTAAAAGCTCTTTCAGATTCTCTTATTACCATTCTTTCTGGATTCATAACTATTCTAACACTCGTATCTCTGCTTTCAAGAATATCTTTTAACTCACTTATTTTCGTGTAAAGTTCTTGAATCTTGTCTAAGACTTCGTCACTCGGCAGAGGAACGTCTATTAGGGGTTCGGCTATTGGCTTTACTATTTTGAGAACTTTTCTCTCTATGCCAAAAAACCTGTTCATGTACCACTTCGCAACTTCTGGAACGCTTAGCAATCTGAGAGTCTCACCAGTCGGAGCACAATCTAATATGATCGTATCGTATTCTGAACTTCTGTAAAATTTGAGGAGGTGCATTAAACTTGCAAGCTCATCAAAACCGGGAAATATCGCTAATTCTTCGGCTATTACATCTTCTATTCCTTGAGATCTGAAGAAGAGTGAAAGATACTCTTTAATTACGCTCCAATGCTTTTCTAACTCGTACTCTACGTTTACTTCCATCCCATCCAAGTTATCGCATATCTTTGTCGGATACGGATTTAAATTAACTCCAAAAGCGTCAGAAAGGCTATGTGCAGGGTCTGTTGAGATTATCAGCGTTTTATTTCCAAGTTCAGCACTCCTCAAAGCGGTAGCTGCCGCAATTGTCGTTTTACCTACACCGCCTTTGCCCGTAAACAGAATTATTCTCGTCATCCTAACACGAATTGAGGTGTGGAATAAATAACCTTCCCACCGAAATTTTGAAGTATCTACTTTTTAACTCCACATCCATGGATGCAAAGGCTTTAATGGAAGTAATAAAACCTAAGCAAACGACTTTACTCATGGTAACTTGCGTTGTTGCTTACTTTATAGCTTTAAAGCTTCACGATCAACCTTTTTCCTTAGGAAGGTTCTGTTTGACTTTTGTAGCTACGATTTTAGCAGTAGCAGGAACGACCGCTTTAAACATGTGGCTGGATAGCGATATAGACGCTATGATGTGTAGAACTTGCAAGAGGCCAGTTCCATCGGGTAGGCTTTCCCCACCAGCTTGTGCGGCTTACGGCACTACACTTTTCTGCTTAGGTCTTTTGTTGGGTTATTTCGTTAACACTTCTCTTGTAGTCGTACTCTTTCTCGGCCTTTTTTTCGATATAATCGTTTACACAATAATGCTAAAGAGGAGGAGTCCATACTCAATAGTTCTTGGTGGTTTAGCTGGAGCAATGCCTTGTTTGGCTGGATGGACTGCCGCAGCTGGTAAAATTGAACTAGCTGGAATACTTGCAGCTCTAATAATTCTTCTCTGGATTCCAGCACATATATGGTATCTCTCAATGTACTACGAAGAGGATTACAGGAATGCAAAAATACCTATGCTTCCACTTGTAACGGGTATGGAGAAAGCTTCTTGGGCTATAGTCGTTAGCATCGCTTTTATGCTCGTAACAGTAGCTGTTCTGTTCTTCGTAGCTCCACTCGGCGTTACGTATTTAGTAATATCTCTAACTACTGTTGGATTTCTCCTCTACAAGTCCGTGAAGTTCGCACTATCGCCAAAAAGAGAGGAGGCGAAAAACATGTATAGGCTCGCAAGCATAACTCTCGGAATCGTTTACCTCGCAATGGTTATAGGGGCAATAGTAGGTTAGTCTATAGTAGGTTAGTCTTATTAATCTTTAAAAAAATCTCCTACCGATGTCCCTGAAAAAAATTCTCAAGGAGAGGCTAAATCTGCGTGATGAGGAGTTATCAAAGATCAGAAGGAGTTTTGAGATTATTGGAGACGTAGTTGTAATAGACATTCCCGATGAAGTGTATCACTTAAAAGAGGACATTGTAAAAGCGATATTGGAAAAACACAAGCACGTTAAAACTGTACTGAGAAAAGTTGGAGAAGTTAGCGGAGATTTTAGAGTTGCAAAGTACGAAATTCTTTACGGAGAGAAAACAGAAACTATAGCCAAAGAGCACGGTTGCAGATTTCTCTTAGATCCTACAAAAGTTTACTATTCAGTCAAGCTTTCGGGCGAGAGGGAGAGGATATTTAAAGCTGTTAAAACTGGTGAGAGAGTCCTCGTAATGTTTGCCGGAGTTGGGCCTTTTGCTATAACAATAGCTAAAAAAGCGAAACCTAAGGAAGTTGTTGGTGTCGAACTCAATCCCGTTGCAGTTGATTACTTTAAGAAAAACGTGAAGTTGAATAGAGTAGAGAATACAGTAAAAGTTTACGAGGGGGATGTGAGGGAAGTAGTTCCAAAAATTAAAGGAAAGTTTGACAGAATATTGATGCCCTCACCCAACAACGCCGTGGAGTTTGCAGATTTAGCGGCAGAAAAAGCTAAAAGCGGTACTGTTATTCACTACTACACTTTTGCAGGAATAGAGGAAGAAAGAGAGTTAGCAAAAAGAGTAGAAGATCTGTTTTCACAGTACATAAGCTGTAAAGCTATTTTTATTAGAAAGTGCGGTAACTTCGCCCCCTACGTTTATAGATACGTTGTTGATCTGTTAGTTGATTAACAAGTTAACAAGTCTCTAACAGCCATTCTAACAGCTTTTTCGGACGTATATTCTGGCTTCCAGCCCATTGACTTGAGCTTTTCTATGGAGAGCAACATAACTGGCACGTCTCCTTTCCATCCCCTATCTCCTCCAGTAAACTTGAATTCTGGATTAACACCCATCTCCTCACACACTATTTCCGCTATTCTCCTAACTTTTATCTGATCTTCGCTACCTATGTTCATTATGTTTACTTTATCCTTAGCTTTTAATCCAAAAAACATGGCGTTTATACAATCCGTTATGTAAATGTAAGATTTGTTCTGCTCACCATTACCGAGTATCTCCAAGACTTTCGGGTTTTTCCGTAGTTTTGTTATAAAGTCGTATATAACACCGTGATTGCTTCTCTTCCCGATGACGTTAGCAAATCTATATATCCACGCCTGCATGTCAAAAGTATGGCAGTAAGAGGAAATCAAAGCTTCACAAGCGAGTTTTGAAGCCCCGTAAACAGATATTGGAACAGTTGGATAATCTTCCGGAGTTGGTATGACCTTAGCTTCACCGTAAACAGTTGATGTAGAAGTAAATACTATTCTGTCAACTTTAAACTTTCTCATAACTTCTAACAAAACGTAAGTTGCAAAGACGTTGTTTCTATAAATTTCCTCCGGTTTCTCACTTCCAACTCTGACGTCAGGATTTGCTGCTATATGCCAGACTTCTTCAAAATTGTGGGCTGCAAAAACATTCTCTACATCTTTTTTATCTGTTAAATCGATTTTGTAAAAAACTGCATCTCTGTTGAGGTAATTAACGCCAGAAGATAAGTTGTCTATAACAACTACTTCTTCTCCCCTTCCAATTAGCTCATCAACGACATAGCTACCAATGAATCCTGCCCCTCCCGTTACGAGAATTGCCATTAGCTTTCATTAGCAGAAGCTATATATACGATTTTTGATAGGCTTAGCTGAGGTGGTAGCAATGCTTCCAAATCAGATGGTAAGATCCTTGGTAGGCAAGGTAATCAGAGTCGAGATGAAAGGAGAAGAGAGCGAGTTAGTGGGAAAACTTGAAAGCGTCGATGATTACATGAACATTCACATAAGTAACGCTGTAGAGTATAGAAACGGTGAGAAGATAAGAAATCTCGGAAATCTCGTTTTGAGAGGTAACAATATAATTCTAATACAACCGTACGAGTAAAATTTAAGGTTTTCTAACGACGTAGGTAAGTATATGATGGACACGAGAGATGAAATACTTAAGATTCTCGAAGAAAGAGGTAGCGTTTTGCAAAAAGATCTCTGGAAAGAGTTGAACATAGATAGTAGTAAGTGTTCGAGAATTCTTAGAAAATTGGAAAAAGAAGGGTTAATCAAAAGAGTTGAAGTAGTTGTTGATGGAGTAAAAACTTTTAAAATCGTTCCAGCTGATGCAGAGGAAGAAGAGGAGGAAGATGAGCTAAGTCTTCAGGCTATAATGGAGAAAATGCAAGACGTATCAGGCTTACCACCTTGCTTTGGTTGTCTCGAAAAAGATTGTGAAGCTACATCCTGCTTAAAACTTGAAGTCTGGTTTTTGAGAAAGGCGAGTATGGTCTAAATTTTTAATTTTTTATTGTTATTTTTTCCTATTTTTCGAAACACATTTCAAAACATCATAATCACAATTCTGATAACATGATTTTAATAACAAGTATTACTTTATGCTACTTTTTCTGTAAAAATTATACAAAAATAACAGGAAAGGTTTAAATAATACATTTAACATACCGCCTGTTAGATTACGATGAAACGATAGTGGGGTGAGTTGAGTGAAATTCAGTAGAAGGGGATTTTTGAAAACAGTTGCAGTGATGGGTGCTGCAGCTTTTCTCGATACTTACGGTGTTGAACTCGCTAAGGCTATCAACGAAGTCAAAGATTACTGGCACATATGCTGGTTGAACGGTGCAGCTTGCACTGGTTGCACGATATCTTTTGCCCAGTCGGTAAATCCCGGATTACTTGAGATATTCACGAGCATATTAGTCGGCAACTCTGGTTTACCAATAGTACTGCCAGACTACATGGAAACTCTACAGCCTGCTTCCGGCACTCTCGCTGAAGAGCTGATAAACAGGTGGAAGAAGGGAAGTAAAGGTAGAAGAATTTTGATAGTTGAAGGAGCTGTTCCAAAGAAAGGGTTCTGCCAGATTCACGGAAAAGACTTTTACGAGCACTTACAAGACGTTGCTCCATACGCGGACCACGTAATTGCATTTGGAGCTTGTGCGTGCTTTGGTGGTGTACCATCCGCAAAACCGAATCCAACTGGAGTTAGAGGAGTTCAAGAGTTTTTCAAAGAAGCTGGAATTAACAAACAGGTCATAAACATACCGTGCTGTCCCGGAAATCCAGATCACTTAGTAATAACGCTTTCAGCCGTAATGCTTGGTGAAAAAATAGAGTTGGATAAGTACAACAGACCGAAAGTGTTCTTTGGAAAGCTCATGCACGACGATCTATGCCCATACAGACCTTACTACGACAGGGGAATATTTGCAGAGAAGCCTGGTGAAGAGGGGTGCCGCTACAAGATCGGTTGTAAGGGACCTATGACTCATACAGATTGCGCTCTTAGAAAGTGGAACGGACACCTGAGCTATTGCGTTGAAGTCGGTGCACCTTGCATAGGATGTGCAGAACCGGGCTTTCCAGATAACTTCGAGCCTTTCTACAAGCCTGTAGCAGAATTGCCAGCCGTTCTCGGATTTGGTCCTGAAAAGATTGGAGAAGGTATTCTCGCCGCTACAGCTGCTGGCATAGCTATTCATGGTATTAGGCATGTTATGAGCAAGAAAAGCGAGGATAGAGAAAAGAAGAGGTGATATAAATGACAACCGTAGTCGTTGACCCTATAACGAGAATTGAAGGTCATCTTAGAGTAGAAATGGATTTGAAGGAAATTAAAACTTCAAAGGGTACTTTTAGTGTGGTTGAAACTGCGAGGTGTTGTGGAGAGCTATTCAGAGGATTTGAAATATTTCTCAAGGGCAGGGATCCAAGAGATGCGGTATTACTAACTCAGCGTATATGCGGCGTTTGTCCAGCACCACACGGAGAAGCTTCTTGTGAAGCAGTGGAGAGAGCTTATGGAATCGTTCCCCCACCAGTTTCCATTCTCTCAAGAAACATAATGCATGGAGCTTACTACATATACGACCACGTAATTCACACGTACATTTTAATGGGACCTGAGCTTGGCATAATATGCAAATATCCGCCAATGGTTCCACCAGCTTTGGGTAAAGAAGGTATAGCCAAGCTTGGCTTAGGAAAAAGTTACGCAAAAGCAATAGAGATTCAGAGGTTGGCAAACCAGATAGTAGCCCTCTGGGGAGGTAAATTCCCACACTTTGCAAGCCAATATCCCGGAGGGTTAACTGCACATCCAACGCCAGCCAGAGTTGCTGATACATTTGCGAGAATGGTAAAGATATGGGAGTTCGTGGCAATAGACATGGTTAGAGATATAAACGCAATAATAAACGCAAGCAGTAAACTTGGAGAAAAGATTAGCTCTATTCTCGACGTGGACTTTAAAGGTCTTGAAAGCCTCGGTGTATCAACTGGAAACTTCTTAAGCTACGGTGTTTTTCCAGATTACGAAGATTACGATGACTGGCTCGATCCGTCAAAGAGAAAGAAGGCTCTCTTCAGAAGTGGTGCTTGGAGTAACGGCTCGTTTAAAACGTTCGATGAAGAGAAAGTTAGAGAGTACATAAAGTACTCGTGGTATAGCGGCGAGAGCGGTCTTACACCATTTAAAGAAACAACTATACCAGATAGAAACAAAAGCGGTGCATACTCATGGATAAAAGCTCCGAGATACAACGGAATGGTTTACGAAGTTGGCCCCTTAGCAAGGATGATAAACACGTTCGGCACGAAGTGGAGAGTAAAGAGAGTACACCCAGTTACTGGAGAAGATTACGGAGACTTCGTTTACGAAATGAGGAATCCAAACGGTTCCGTTCTGGATAGAATAGTCGCTAGAGTGGCGTGTACGATTATAATAGCCAACAAGATGTTTGAGTGGCTTGAAGCTATAAAGGACATGGAAAACGAGAAGATAATCAACTTCAAGAACTATCCGAGTAGTGGAGAAGGTTACGGGCTTTGGGATGCACCGAGAGGAGCCTTAGGTCACTGGCTCATAGTGAAAAACGGTGTTATAGACCACTATCAATGTGTCGTTCCCTCAACTTGGAACTTCAGTCCAAGAGATGACAGCGGTAAACCGGGTGCTGTGGAGCAATCCTTAGTAAATACGTGGTTGCCGAAGAACATGAGTGTTAAGGACGTATGCAATGCACTTTATCCAGAAAAAGATGTGAACTTATCACCCGTAGGAATTAACGCTACTGTTAGCTGGGGAGATGCCCTCGCAGCAGCATTAAAGCCATTAGGCTTAGAAAAGCTTAACTTAGAGCCAGCTGGGGGGGCTGAGTACAACACAACCCTCGCTCTTATGGCAGTTAGAAGCTTTGACCCGTGCATAGCATGTGCAGTTCACGTTGGAAAGGTAAAAAAGTAAAAGGTGAGGTGTATGGCTGAGTACGTTGAAGTTTACAGACATTCTATTTTTTACAGAATTTGTCACTGGAGCATAGTTATAACAGGATTCATACTTGCATTTACGGGAATGCAGATGGGGGGGCTGTACGGAATAAGAATACTACCGAACGGAGGAGTTTTGGCAGTACATCTCGCAGTAGGGATGATATTTGGAGGACTTTGGTTCCTAATGTTTTACTACATAGTCGTTAAAGAGTGGAAGTGGTTCGGTTTGCAAAGAATACCTTACGCCATAAAATTCCTGATAGCTGAATCTCTGGCTTGGCTTGGAATTGGGCCACACATCGAAGATCCGAGAGGTTACGATCCTGAAAAAGGCGAGTACGTTGAAAAAATAATTCCTACGGAAGTTATGGTATGGTGGATTTACTTCGCCTTAGCAATGCTAATGGGAATAACCGGTCTTGCAATGTACTTTAGAGCACAATTCGCCCCTCTTTACAGCATTGCTGGAGCTATAGGGCAGTTCTTTGGAACTAGTAATGGCTACGCAGTAATAAGAGCTGTTCACAGGTTGGGGATGTACCTATTCGCAATGGTAATGTTCATGCACGTCTATGCAGTAATAATATTCCAAGTTTTAGGTTCGATGATAACGGGGAAGAGAATGGAAAGAGTCAAAACAAAGAGCTAAAGCCGTATTTACCGACGAGGGGGACGAATCTTACACTACCCCACCTTTTCTTTTTTAACCTGCCTTTTTCGTCTTTTTCTACAACATAAAGGGTTTGTATCGTATCACCAACTGGTATTACCATTTTTCCACCGCACTTCAGTTGTTCAATTAAAGGTTCTGGAATCTTAGGAGAGGCTGCAGTAACGTATATTCTGTCGTAAGGAGCTTCTTTGACGTAACCCTCGCTCCCATCCCCAATTATAACTTCCACATTATCATATCCAAGGGATTTGAGGGTTTTTCTCGCTCTTTCTGCAAGCTCCGGTATTCTCTCTATCGTTATTACTTTTCCACTTTTTCCAACTAACTCCGCTACTACAGCAGAGTGGTAACCGCTACCACCGCCAACTTCAAGAACTCTATGTCCCGGTAAAAGGTCTAACAGTTCACACATTATAGCTACCATATGGGGAGCGCTTATAGTTTGTCCGTAACCTATTGGGAGAGGATAATCAGCATAAGCTTCTCTACTGTAATTTGGTGGAACGAATAAGTGTCTCGGTACTTTCAACATAGCTCTTGCTACTCTTTCACTTATTCCAAACTCTTCTTTTAATCTTTCTACCATTCTTTTTCTTTCTTCAAATCTTTCATCCATGTTTACAACTACACTTACGAGCTTTTAACGTTTTATTGTTATGATTTTTATGATTTTTATGCGTGTTATACCGCACATACTATACAGTTCAGTAGAAAAGATAATAATATGTGGGCTGTTACACCGATTAATACGGAAAATCCTAAGTTTTTCCATTTTTTGTAAGATACAAAGACAAATGCTAACGCTACGATACTTATACTTATGTTTTTCAATTTAACTGGAAAAGATAGAAGAGAAGTTACGAAAAGTGCAGATATTAAGGCTGTTGATGAATATGTGAGGAATTCGTCAATACCTTTTAATCTTTTAAATCTTTCATTAAAATATATTGGCAAAAATCTTGCTAGATATGTTCCTATCGCAACCAATATTATTGCGACATAGTGTTCCATCATTTTTATCACCTATTTTTGATTTTTAGAATTACTATTGGGCTTAAAACACCTGCAAGTAGAATTCCCGTTGAAGTGTATCCGAAGTAGTGGAATATTAGGGCGATAGTTCCCCCAATTAATGCAGATAGCGTGTAATATCCTTTAAGGTTGGGAATTAAGAGTACTAAGAATAACGCTGTGAGTGCAAACACTAAAGAAGGAACTAAAGTTTCATTAGAGAGTAAAACTGCCCCACCAAGAATACCAATCGCAGTTCCCAAAATCCAAGATAGGTAAGCTCCAAATTCTAAACCCAAAATAAACATCTCATCATTTGCCTTCAAAGATGTGGCGAAAACTTCATCCGTCAATCCAAATGCCGTTATAAACGGCTTTCTTATCTCAAACCTTTGAGATACTATGCAACTATAAACTATATGCCTTAAATTCAAAATTATTGGAATAGTTACCGCATCAATGAATGAGTGTGATATGAGTGAAATTAATGCGAACTGACTTGCTCCAGCAAAGATTAACGCCGATGCAAGAATTGCTTCAATTCCATTGAATCCTAATGCCAACGCAGTTACTCCAAAAGTTATGGCAACAGGAATGTAACCAATTGCTATTGGAAGGCTAGCAATCAATCCTTTTTTAAACATCTTTACACCTCCTTTTTCAGAGCGAAGATGTGTGTTCCCGCATCCATCTCGTTTGCTCCATGAGTGGCGTAGATTCTTGTGTGGTGTAATAAAGAAAATCCAGTTTCTTCTGCAAGTGATTTAAATCTCTCGGGATAAGTTTTTCTTTCAACCTCGTAATCAATAGCCCTAATCATTGCTGATAGCTCTAAGTATTGGAATATGTAGTAAGATATGAACGGATGAGAGATTTTGGAAGGAATCGAAATCCTATTGAGGTCTCTAAAGAGTTGAAACGCATAGCTTATAGCGGTTCTAACCTCTCCAATCTCTGCAAGATAAGATATTAGGGGTATATTTCTCCATAAAAGATTAACCAACTTTTTCTCTTCATTCGTTAGATTGGCATTTTCTGGTATTTCAACCAAAGTTTCCAGCATGTATTTCGTATGATGGGATATAATATTCCTCGCTCTTTCTAAGCGATCATGGTAGGGTGAGATAAATTCATCAGAGATAATCAGAATACCACCATTTTCAAGTAAATCGTATGATTTCTCTAAGAAGAACAGAGTATTCATGTGATGGAATGAACCGACAGAAATAATCAACGGCACCTTTTTATCATATTCTATGGCTTTTGGGTTGTTTTCTGCACATAGAACACTAAGGTTAGGCAATAATTCATATAGCATCTTTAAGTGATGACCGCAACCCACATCAAGGGCTTGAATTTTTTCATCTCCAAAGTGCTTTCTGACGATATAAGCAATAAACAATGCCTGCCGGGCATAGCCGGGGTGAAGTGGTTTAAAAGCGCTGTATAAACCGACGTTAATCCTCTCTTCGAATGACGTTTTAGGCTTGTAAAATATCTTTACGTCCTTTTCATATAGTTCAAGAATTATCTTAGGAATTGTAGGATGTCCATGGATTAGAAGTGCTTCCGATGCTAGGACACTTAGCAAGAATGATGTGCTACTTGTCAAATTTTGCAAATATCTAATCTCTCCCTCAAACAATTTTTGCTTATTAGAAAGTTTGAGAATTTTTACCGCTTCACGGAACAGATCATTTAAGCTAACTAAATCAAAACTTCTAAAAACTCCCGGAAAGATATTGAATAGGTATATCAACACTCTGTGATTATCTTCAACTAAATAGGGCTTTAGGTTTTTTACTTTAAGCGAATAAAGGATGTCCTTTAGTTTTCTTAGGTCATCTTTCGTATAGCCTCCATGAAGTTCAATTCTAAATACCGGGATACCTAAAAGAGATTCTTCACTTAGCCTGCTTAACAAGGATTTTAAGTCATCCCATTCAACGTCATTCTCTGGAAACGGCCTAACGTATTGACTATAAAAGTCATCAAGCGATGGATATTTTATTGTAATTATTGCCGTTGCTCCTTCATCCATAGCCAGGTATATGTGGGGCACATCAGCTCTGAATTCCATCTCTTCTCCAGCTTTTAAGAGCTTAGGAGATGATAGCAAACCAGTTAGCATGCTACCGTTTACTACGAGAACCTTCTCGATCACACCTTTTTGATGGGGATTCGCCCTTCTAACACTTCTCGGATTTAAAATCATCTTGTAAACTTCAATTTTAGGTATGCTCGATCGTTCGATAAGCCGAACGGTTATTCCAGACTCATCAACCTCCTTAAATTCTTCTGGAAGAAGTTCTCCGAATGGAACATTAAGGGCATCCGCTATAGCCCACAATGTGGATATTGTAGGATTCGCATCCCCAGATTCTATCGCAGATAGCGTTGATTTTGAAATTCCAGCAATTTTAGCAAGTTCTGATAATGTAATCCCTCTTTCCTTTCTTAATCTGGATATTCTTCTTCCAACAGCTATTAATAAACTATCCTTTTTGTCCACTACATTCACCACACTTTATCGTATTGTTCGTTATACAGAACAAAAAGATATATATGATTTGCTATATAACGGATCACAACCATGTCAACTTAACTACTTCATGTAATATTATATATTATATGTAGAAGAACTTGCAGAAGAGCATTAGAGTGTCTTTATTACGACCAGTAGCGGTATCAAGGCTAAAGCGAGAGTTTATCTGAGATCTGTTAGCTGGTAGTATACTTTTTGTGGCTTTTCTGGCTTAACAATCCTAGTTATAGCCTCGTAATCTTCGAGAATCTTGAGCTTATCCGAGAGGACTCTTGAGTTGATGTTAAGCATTCTCTTTAACTCATTAAAGCTCATGATCTTTCTTAAGTATAGGCAGTAGATTATCTGAGGGACCACTTTGAAAGAATAATCTATAGAGCTTGTGTAAGCTTGTTAAGTTCTTTTGCGGCTTTTTTGGGTTCAATATCTGTGCATTCATCTTTTAAGCAACTTTCGATCCTTTTGAGATATTCAGACACCACAATTACCAAGTTACAGTCTTCACACTCAGTGTTTTCCCGCATACTTCTTGTTTTATATAGTGTTAATTAACATTAACTATTTATGTTTCCAGATCCGAATGGAGGATACGTATTTGGATTTGGGTATAAAAGTGAGGTTCGCAAAGAGAGAATAGTGATCACATTTAGATATGAAGGACATAGAAACAGTAAAAATAACGACTTACAAAGGTGGAAAAACTTCTTGGAACGTAATCAGATGGGGAAAGTGTCCAAATGGAACAAAAGCTCTTCAAATAAGGCTAATACGTGGAATCTTCAGTAATGATCTCATCGTTTTTGATGATTTGGATGAAGCCGTGAAAAAGCTTAGGAGATACATCGAGGTGATTGAATGATACTCTCGTTACCGGTGGAACTGGATTTATCGGAAGTTATCTCGTTGAATACCTTCTCAGTCAAGATAGGGAAGTTAAAGTCTTGGTAGAAATCCATCAAAGCTAAGCAGGATGTAGATTTTGTTGTTGGAGATATCACAGACAAGAATTCACTAAGAAAAGCGTTCAAAGATGTTGATGAAGCCTATCATCTTGCAGCCTTGTTTAGACATGGTGCAGATCCGAAGGAAATTTGGCACGTCAACTACGAAGGCACAAAGAACATCGTAGACATATGTTTAAAACATAATGTCAGACTTCTGCACGTAGCACTGTAGGAGTGTTAGGTTACGCTAACTCTAAGCCCTTAGATGAGAACAGCCCGTATAGGCCAAATCCCAATCCCCTACGCTCAGTCTAAAGCTAAAGCTGAGCAATACGTTTTGGAAAAGTGTAAGCAAGGATTAGATGCTGTCGTTGTTAGACCAGCTTTCGTTTACGGGATTGGAAGTACCTACGGCTTAAACTTACTCATAGATCTAGTCGTTAAGGGGAGACTTAAAATTGTTATAAGCAGGGGAAACAACTACATTCACCCATTTCACGTAAAAGATCTAGTAAGAGCATTAGTTTTAATTATGGATAAAGCTAGGGTAGGAGATGTCTATATAGTTGCTAAGAAGCCTATAAGGCTTAAAGAATTCCTTAACTTGGTTGGGAGATATGCTGGTGTAAGATTGCGCTACGGATTGCCACCAAAACTGGCATACCTAATTTTAAAGCTAAAGGGTGGAATAGGAAGTAGTAGTGCTGAGGAGACAATAATGTTATTCACGAGAAACTGGTTCTACAATGTAGAGAAGCTAAAGTCATTAGGATGGAAACAAGAAATAAGGATAGAAGATAGTATAAAAGAAACTGTAGAGTGGTTTGTAAGACTTAGGAAATAATATTCATCATAACCTGCTTGACAAGGCCCCTTTTAGTTGATAGGTAGCGCTTTAGTTGAAAATTATAAAATTAGGGAACTAAATAGTAACTTATTTCCAAAAATAATCAAAATTGCGATGAGAATAAAAGGCTAATTCGCTGAAAAGCTCGTTGAAGTAGAAAATGTATTTAAACACGAAGGCTTAGAAGTTGGAATTGGATATAGAAGTTGTGGGGGGTTAGTACTAGCATGATCTATAAGACGAAAAGGCTTGATGAAGTTAGAAACAATCTGGTAGAGTTGATTATATTTGTGCTTGTGTTGGTGTGGTTGGCATATATTTTAATAACCACAACGAAATTGAAAATTCTCATATTAACACTCTTCGTTTTCTATCTAATTCACACAGTTTACTGGATTATTCTGAGGATAGAACCAACGATATATGAGATCGATGAAAATGTAATCAGATGGAAGAACAGATTTACAAGCGGTTCTACTGGCTGGAATAGAGTTTATGTCAAGTTTAAAGGTAATAAAGCAGAAGTTCACGTCAGGTTGGCATTTCTAGTCGTTAAAAAGATTATACTACCGAAAGAGGAGATTCTAGAAGTTCGTAAAGATTTGGGGCTTGGACGAACTTAAGATAGTATACAGATGCTACAAGAGTCCAGTCGAACGTGAATCGAAACGTAGGATACCAATTGAAAAAGCCAAAGAATTGATAGCACAAGCTGAAATTCCAGTTTTTGTCGTTTCAACACTCAAAAGCTACGTAATAGTAAAAACAGAAGCTAGTCATGTGTAAATACACACCGACAGCGATAAATCCAAAAAAGATTAAATCTAATTTGTCATGAAGGCTTTTAAATAC
>Ga0256833_1000890_pt1 | contig 22640 bp, 23 predicted proteins | sample 356284metaG_FD_190535 | JGI IMG/M metagenome (GOLD analysis project Ga0256833, IMG submission 190535) | Hydrothermal vent microbial communities from Mid Atlantic Ridge, Atlantic Ocean - 356-284 | ecosystem: Environmental > Aquatic > Marine > Hydrothermal vents | place: Atlantic Ocean: Mid... | reverse complement strand
ACAATGATACCGTCAATCTCTTTTAAGGGAAGATACCTCAACTCATTTTTATCCTTTCTGAAAGCAGCAATTCTTTTGTCAGTTAAAATATATACCATGTTTAAAAACTTCCTGCACCGAAAGATCAGCCTTAAAAACAACATGTACAATCCAAGAAAAATAAAGGGAAGGTCAAAGAAAATAAACGCAAAGACATTCCTTCCCCCCCTCATGTGCGGTCTCAAATCTTCATAACCGAAATAAATCATAAACACAAAGAAGAAAAAACCGAAAAGAGAAATAAGAAAGTCTCCTCTGTTAAAACTCAGACATTTAAAAGGCTTTGAAACAAACATTATGTTTTCGTTAGAAAAAATATCAAATATTTCCTCAGAAAGAGAATCAAAACTCTCCTGTTTCATAACTTAATTATACATCAAAAAAATTTAGTGTTTACTATTTAAAACAATAAAAAAAGGGGGAAAATCCCCCCTGAATATTTCAAAAACATCAAATATCAAATATGTTATCCATATCCACACTTTTGTGATCTTTTTTCTTTACCTCTTTCCCGAAAGAAAAATTTACCCCAACCTGATCAAGGCTGTCCGAGAGTATTCCCTTTAATGAGATTTTAATATCTTCATCATCAATTGAATCGAGAAAATCAGCAACCTGAAGTAAGGCGGTATCAGGAGAGATCTTTACCTGAGTAATCCTCCCATTTTTGATCTCAAATGGTGTGGTAAAATCTGCATGGCCTTTGAAATGGTCAAGCATTTTGTTGAAAACATCAGGGAAATTAACACTTATCAATTCAAAAAAATTGTTTAAACCAACGATAACAAGATCTGCATCCGTTGTTGCGGTTTCAATTATATCAATCCCAACCGGGAGATCCATTAATCTTGTCATAAACTCAGCAACAAGATCCCCTTTTATAACATCACCGTGCTGGGGAGCAATAATCTCAGGAAAGGGGTTCAACATACTAATGGCTTCAATTGCTGTTTTCATGGCTTTATTTGTCGGCATGTACAACTGGTGAAACAGTTTTATTCCTTCCCAGGATTCTTCTGTCGCATAAATACCATCCCCTTTACGGGTATCAACCCCACCAAAAAAGTCACCGGTGAAAAGAATCCTTGATTCATAATCGTAAACCATTGCAGCCCCTCTGAAATGGCAATACTTTGCAGGGATAAACTTTATGGTTTGACCCGATTTTTTGAATTTAACGGTAAAAGAATTAAAACTCTCTATTGTTTTTACCCTGTGTTCAGGGATTCCGTACATTTTAACAAGTCTCCATGTATCAAGGGACGTGATTAAAATACTTCCTGGTGCTGATTGCAACACAACCGGAGCATTCGCCGTAAGATCCGGATCCTGGTGACTCAAAAAAACAATGTGAATGTTTTTTATTCCACCAATGGTCTCATTCAAAAAAGGCAGAAGATCCTTCATGTCCAATTTTGTACCAGGGTCAAATATCATGTTTAAAGTAGTACCATCCTTGTTGTCAAACTTTTTTAAATAGATGTTTCTGTGAAAATCCTTTTCCTTACTTCTTAACAAATAAAAATTCTTCCCGATTTCGTAATACATACCAACCTCCTGAACATAACCCCTTTTAAGGTAACTTAGATATTTTATCAAAAAACCATTATTTTTTATAATAAAAATGGTTTTTTTTGATTTACATCAAATTATTAAAAAATTATAGGAGTTTACAACAAATCTCTGTACTCCTTTACTGTTTCGGAAATTAAGGTTGCCGCCTTTTCCATATCTTCCCTTGAGTTTACAACTGGGTTGATGGATATTCTAAGGTATTCGTCAGGGTTGAGCCCCAATGCCTGAATGGTTCTTGATTTCACAGTCTCTTTTGAAGAGCATGCCGAGCCTGCTGATAGATAAACACCCTTTTCAGACAGCATTCTAACCATTACCTCTGATTTTATCCCTTTAACAAACAAGCCAAGTATGTAAGGGGAGAATTTTTCAGGCTCAAAGATTTCAAAGCCTGTTAGTTTTTTTGCAAGGCTTTTTTTAAAAATACCTCTCAAATCAAGTGTTTTCCGGTAATTTTCTTCAATTTTGTCTTTCAAAATTTCAGCAGCCTTTTTCAAACCTGCAATGCCTGAAACATTGTGTGTGCCTCCCCTTAAACCGTACTCCTGACTCCCTGAAATCAAAGAGGGGAGATTCAACCGTTTTTTAATAAATAAAGCACCAATCCCCTTTGGAGCAAAGATCTTGTGGCCTGAAACAGTTATAAAGTCAAAGTGTTTAAGAACAACAGGTACCTTCATAAACCCCTGAACATAGTCTGTGTGAACAAGGCAGGACGGGTTTTTCTCCTTAACCCTTTTCGCAATTTCCTCAACAGGGAAGACAATGCCTGTTTCATTGTTAACAGTCATTATTGATACAAGTTTTGTGTTTTTGTCTATTAAATCAAGCAATCTGTCAATGTTTATACTTCCGTCTTTTTCAACATTGACGGTTTTAACATCAAATCCATCTATTAAAAGGTCTGTTGATGCAGTTCGAACAGAGTTGTGCTCAATTCCACCGAATACCATTGACTTATTCGGATAAAGTTTTGCAATTCCCTTTAAAACCTGGGTGTTCCCCTCTGATCCCCCGGATGTAAAAATACAGAGGTGGGAGTTTTCAAGCCCAATTGATTTAAGCAAAACACTTCTTGCTTCTTCCACAAGGGTGTTTGCCCTCACCCCCAGACTATGCGCAGAGGACGGGTTTCCAAATTCCTCTGTTAAGTATCTGTAAACCTCATCTGCTACCTCTTTTAAAACAATCGTTGTTGCAGTTGAATCAAGGTAGATCATCTTTTCCTCCCTTCTATCACAAGAACAAAGGGTTTTTTGTTTTTCTCATCCCCGACAATTTTCAAAATATTTGAAACCGTATCTGTAATCACCTCTTCGTTTTCACAGGTTAAGTTAAACATAAGGGAAATCTTTTTATCCTTTCCGAAAACAGTTTTTATGCTTTTTAACAATTGCTGAAGCCTGTAAGGGGTTTCCATAATAAAAACAGGCACTTTAAGTTTTTTCAATTCCTCCAACTTTCTCTTTCTCTCCTCTGTCTTTCTCGGTAAAAAGCCTGCAAAGTAAAACTCATTCATATCAAAACCGCTTAATGCAATACCGCTCATCAAAGAAGATGCACCCGGTACAAAGGTAACAGGAAGATTCCACTCCCTTAACATTTTTACAAGCCTGAATCCAGGGTCTGAAAAAACAGGCGCCCCTGCATCGGAAAAGTATGCAACCGAATGGCCTTTTACAATAAGGTTTCTTATCTCCTCAGCCTTTTCTTTTTCATTGTGCTCGTTTAAAAACCTCAAATCGCTTCTCTTTATTCCAAGTAAGCGAATTAGTTTGTAAGCAACCTTTCTCTCTTCACCGTAAACAAAGTCTGCATTTTCAAGTATTTTCAATCCCCTTAAAGTGATGTCTTCAACATTGCCCATAGGGACTGAAACAAGGTAAAGCCCTTTTTTTATTTTAGTTAACCCCTGTACTTCCAAAACCGCCTTCTCCCCTTTCTGTTGAATCTATTTCCTCAACCTCTACCAATTTTGCCTTTGCCACAGGGCATAAAACTGCCTGTGCAATTCTCATTCCCCTTTCAATTACAAAGTCTTCTTTTCCAAGGTTTGCAAGTATAACCTTTACCTCTCCCCTGTAATCTGCATCAATTGTACCTGGAGTGTTCAGGCAGGTTATCCCGTTTTTCAAAGCAAGCCCGCTTCTTGGCCTTATCTGGATCTCATATCCTTCAGGTATTGAGAAGATCAAACCTGTTTCAATTGCTGCAACCTCTCCTTTTTTCAATACAAATTTATCCTCAACAGCAGCACGGATATCCATTCCGGAAGAGAGTTTTGTTTTGTACTCAGGAAGGGGAAGCCCTTTCCCGTGCTCCAAAACCTTAACCTTTACCTCAACCATTTTTCACCTCTTATGCTTTCTTCAACATAGTTTATTAAAAATTCAGAAAAGTCTCTGTCTGTGTTAAACAGAGGGATTCTTTCAAAATTCTTTATCCCTGATTGCAAAGCCAGTTTTTTAAGGTATAAGTCAAGCTCATAAAGTGTTTCCGAGTTGTCAATTAAAAAACTTAAAGGAAAAACAATAATATTTTCAAAACCTTTGTTCCCGATATCCTTAACCACATCTTCAATAAATGGGGAAACCCACTTAACCGGGCCAAGCCTTGATTGAAAGCCTAAAAAAACAGGGATATTTAACCTTTTTTTCAAAATCTCAACCTGCTCTTTTACCTGCTCAATGTAAGGGTCTTTTTTTGTTAGAAACTCAGGTATGGAGTGTGCCGTAAACATCAATGCAGTATTTTCTTTCTTAAACTTTTCAAGGCTTTTCTTTACTCTTTTTTCAATTAAAGACAAAATTTCAGGGTGATTGTAGTAGGGTTTTACAACCCTTTTATCCTTCTGTTTCTTTATCCTGTCAAGCACACTTCCCCAGGTTGTTGTGGAAAAGTGTGGAAATAGGGGGAAAATTATTGCATCCTTTAAAAGTGGCGTCAGATCTGTAAAATACGGAGGTAAGTATAGAAAAGAATAGGAAAATGTAAATTTTTTTTGCCGATTATTCAGGTTTTTCACAATTTTTTTCACAGTTCTTTTCAAAGGTGAAAACCCTATCTTTTTATAATTCTCTATTAAATCTTTTTTTCTTTTTAATGCAATAAATTTTGCAACAAAAGGCCTTATAAAAAAGGGAACAGGGAGTATTCTCCTGTCGGAAAACATATTTTTCAAAAACAGATAAGCCTGATTGCTATTTTCAACCCCCCCGTAATCAGTCAGTATTATGTGCACGGATTACCTCAAGCATCTTTTTAACAGAATCAACAGGGGATTGTGGCAATATACCGTGGCCAAGGTTAAATATATGCCCCTTTGAAAGCTTTTTACCCTCTTCAAGCACTCTTTTTGTCTCTCTTTCAATAATCTCGTAATCAGCAAATAAAATAACAGGGTCAAGGTTTCCCTGAAGAACAAAATTTTGTCCAAGCCTTTTGTCAGCATCTGTTAACCTTGAAAACCAGTCTATACCCAGTCCATCAACATTCAATTGGGAAAGGAGGGGATAAAACCCAGATGCGCCTCTGGGAAAGTAAATCAAAGGGGTTTCAGGTAATTTCTTTTTCAGGGTATCAATCAGTTTTTTTACATAAGGATAAATATACATCTCATAGTCCGATGGGGAGAAAATCCCTGCAAAGGTATCAAAGATCATTAAAACTTCAGCCCCTGCCTCAACCTGCCCTCTGTAATAGACAATAAGCGCATTAACAAGTTTATCCATCAGCAGGTTGAAACTCCTTGTATCGTTGTATATCAAAGATTTTAAATAAACATAGTTTCTTGAAGCACTCCCTTCAACCATATAGGAGGCAAGTGTAATGGGAGCCCCTGCAAAACCGATTAAGGTTTTATCCTCAAAGAGAGACATTCTAATTAATCTCACTGCCTCAAAAACATAGGACAATTTCTCTTCAATATCCTTTATTTCAAGTTTTTCAATATCCTCTCTCGTTCTCAAAGGATTCTCAAAAACAGGCCCCTTGCCCTCAACAAATTCAAGCTTCATCCCCATAGCCTCGGGGACAGTCAGAATATCAGAAAAAAGGATTGCTCCGTCCATATTAAACTCATCTACCGGTTGCAGGGTTACTTGACAGGCAATTTCTGGGGTTTTGCACATTGTCATAAAGTCGTACTTTTCCCTAATCTTCCTGTACTGTGGCAGGTACCTTCCAGCCTGCCTCATTATCCAGACAGGGGGGATTTCATATCTCTTCCCTTTAAGGGTATTTAAAAGCTTTTTTTCCTTTTGCATAAGCTCTCCTTCCTTTAAGCAGATCAACATAATAATACCACAATCGGGACACCTTAACCGTAAGTAAACATTAAAAACAAAAGAAGTATTATGCTAAAATACCCTTGTTTAACGCAAAAAAAGTAAGGGGACAGGGGGGAAAAATGATTGATTTAAAGGGGAAAAAAGCCCTCATTTTCGGGGTTGCAAACAAAAGGAGTATTGCATACGGAATAGCAAAAAGATTGAAAGAGGCAGGGTGCGAACTGGCATTCACCTATGCCGGGGAGGCTTTAAAGAAAAGGGTTATCCCGATTTCAGAAGAGTTAGAGGGTAGATTTACCGTTGAGTGTGATGTTTCAAAGGATGAGGATATAAAATCAGTTTCAAAAAAGGTTGAAGAAGAGTGGGGGAGTTTTGATTATCTGGTGCATTCGGTTGCATTTGCACCGCAGGACGAATTGAAGAACAAATTTATTGAAACAACAAGGAATGGTTTTAAAACAGCCCTTGATATAAGTGCATACTCACTAATTGCAATTGTAAGGGAATTAGTACCACTTATGAACAAAAACGGCTCAATTGTTACAATGACCTACCACGGATCAACAAAGGTTATAAAAAATTACAATGTAATGGGGGTTGCAAAGGCTGCTTTAGAGTGCTCGGTCAGATACCTTGCAGTTGATTTAGGTGAAAGGGGAATAAGGATAAACGCAATATCAGCAGGACCTATAAAAACCCTTGCAGCAGCAGGGGTTGCTGGCTTCAGGGATATACTCCATGTTATTGAAGAAAAATCACCGCTTCACAGAAATGTAACAATTGAGGATGTGGGAAATACTGCAGTATTCCTTCTTTCAGACATGGCAAAGGGGATAACAGGGGAAATTGTGTATGTTGACAGTGGGTACAATATACTCGGAATGTGATTGATTTTTTAACACAAAAAAAGCGGGGATTCCCCCCGCTTTTTATTTCTTAAATTGAATAAATTACATCAATTCACCGTTCTTTTCCGGTTTATCTCCGTACTTTTCGGCAGCCCTTCTCTTTGATTCAGGAAGAACATTTTTGTGCATCTTCTTTTCTTTCAAAAGATAAAGGTCTTCATTAAAATCAGCAAACTGCTTAACAAACAACTCCTCTTCCACCTCAACACCCAGGGTATCCATATTCAAAACCCTTACAACTGCCCTGTTCGCAGCCATTGCCTCAAAAGGCCTTGGGATTACAATGTTTTTCCCCTCACCTTTTAAAACCACATCTTCCCTTGCATAGGCAAGTGCATGGTCTTCGTTTCCATAAATAACTTCAATTCTGTATCTCCCCTCTGCTGGTGCAAGGGGTATTGAGATAACATTGCCATTCTCCTGGATAGATCCATCAATAAAAGTGGTGGGTTTTGTAACCATAAAAGAGGTAGTCCCACTTCTCATAAATGGGACACCGTTCCTGGTGACCCCAATAACCTCAACCTTTACCATCTCAGGCTGAAAGGATTTTTCAGAGTAAGCAACTAAACTTCCGGAAAAAATACCATCACCTTTAACCTCATCAGGATATTCTCCGTCATCTTTTAAGTCGATCTCACCAAAACCTTTTATAATTGCCTTTACCACTGTTTTTAATGAAGAAACATTTTTCCCGAGATCCGCCTTTATTGTAACAGTATCTCCAACCTTAACAGAAAGGGGCTCTGCAACAAGCTTTAATTCAACAGGACTGTCAGGCTCGCTTACAACAACATCAACCGGTGCCTTTTTTGCTGATTTTACATTAAAAACAAAGGTGTGATAGCCAGGGGTTATGTTTTTGGCATCAACTCTCGTGCCAACGCCTGGTACTTCCATATTTTCAAGTTCCGGGGTATTAAATCTTCTTGACTTTAACTTATAGACAGAATCCATATAAACAGAATCAGCCTTTTCCCCCAGCAAAACAATGAGCGGATTTGCTGAAGAAATAGGGACATTGACAACAACCTTCCCGTTTACAACCTCACCGTGAGCAACAAAGTACTTTGTTTTATGAACAGGTGCCTTTCCATGTAAAACAGGCATCTTTCCGGAAACAGCACCCATTTCAAGGGAAAAACCTAAAAAACTGAAAAACAATGCTATTGCTAAAATCTTTATAACTTTCATAATCTCCTCCGCAAATTAGAAATCGGTAGCAAGGGCTTCACCGATCTTTTTGTAATCGTTCCTTCTATTGTGGTGATGGTTTGCTTTAGTTCTAAACCATTGATAACCCACAGCCTCAGCAGAATATTCCGACACCATACCGTCGTCTTCACCTGGCATTCCAACAACACCTGAAAGTGTGGCAAGCCCTATGTCCTGATAATGAAACTTGGTCCAGTAATCGTTCCAGAGGCCGTAACCGGAAATCCAGTACCATGGTTTCGGAAGAGCCGGTCTTCCAGAAGTGCCTTTTAACCAGTACTGGTTGTAGTAAGCCATCCAGTCTGTTCTGCAATTGTGGGTTGAATTGGTGTTTTCATTTACAAGATCAACTATCCAGCCTGTAAGCCATGAGCCTTCAAGGTTTCCTGCAAAATCAGCAGCCTCACTGCCCTTTTGAGGGGCAGCAATTGCATTAACCCACCTTGTTGCATTTATAATTGTCGGATACCTTGAATCCCAGTCCGGATTTGAAAATATCCATCTAATTACCACTCCTCCAAACGAGTGGGTCTCTATAACAAGGTCATCTATACCGTTGTTAACAATAAAATTGTAAAGTTGCCCTGCAACCTGGCTTGCAGCGACCCACATATAATCCTCTCCGTTGTAATGACACACACAGAGGGGTATAGAGTAATTCTTGCTTGCGGTTCTCAACATATCCGTTGTCCAGTAATCCCAGGCCACAGAGTAATTGGCAAGATCGGAATCCCCTTTGCCATGAACAAAGGCAATACCTGTCTTAGCCTGAATGTTAAAGACAAAAAGACTGAAAACAATTAAAGTAAATAAAAACCTCTTTAGACGCATAAACGCTCCTCCCGACTAATTTTCAAAAAAACCTTATATGGTTGATAGATAAAATTTTAAAATATGAAAACAATTTTGACAAGAAAAAAAATAAATTAGGTATCTGATGTTAGGTATTAGGTATCGGGTTTTAGGTTTTTAAAAGGAGAAAATCTTTTTAATTAAAAAAAATTGATTTTTTCATCAGTTCAAACCTAATACCCGGCACTCAGTACCTGATACCTAAATTTAAAAAATGGTCGGGGCGAGAGGATTTGAACCTCCGACCTTTCGGTCCCGAACCGAACGCGCTGCCAGACTGCGCTACGCCCCGATTAAACAGGTGAGCAAAAAGATTTTACTTTTTCAATCCCATTTTTTCAAGGATTTTGTCAACCTTATCAATGACTTCTTTTTCCATTACAATGTCATCGGGCCATTCCCTGACAAAACCCTCTGTTTTCCACTTCTTTGTTGCATCAATGCCTATTTTTGTACCAAGCCTTTCAATTGGCGAGGCATGGTCAAGTACATCAAGCGGGCCGTCTGTAAAGAGTATATCCCTTTTAGGGTCAACATTGTTGCCAACCCTCCACATTACATCGTTGAGGTTGTGAACATCAACATCCTCATCAACAACAATTATTATCTTTGTAAACATCATCTGCCCCAATCCCCACACAGCGTTCATCACCTTTTTTGCATGGCCGGGGTACTCTTTTTTTATTGAGAGTATTGCAAAGTTGTGAAAAACTCCAAAAATGGGAAGGTTAAAATCAACAACTTCCGGTAATTGCATTTTCAATAGCGGGAGAAATATTCTCTCAGTTGCCTTACCCATGTAGCAGTCTTCCTGAGGGGGTTTGCCAACAACCGTTGCAGGGTAAATGGGGTTTTCCCTCATTGTTATACATTGAACATGAAAGGTGGGATAGTAGTCTGCAAGGGAGTAGTATCCCGTATGGTCTCCAAAGGGCCCCTCTATTCTTATATCGTCAAGGTCAACATACCCCTCTAAAACAATCTCTGCATTTGCAGGGACAACAAGGTCAACCGTTTTGCACTTAACAACTGGCAATCCTTTCTTTCTTAAAAACCCTGCAAAGAAAATCTCGCTTATCATTGGAGGAAGCGGGGCTGTTGCAGAGTAGGTCATTGCAGGGTCTCCCCCCAATGCAACCGCAACTTCAACCTTTCTGTTTCCCTTTTTACCTGCATCCCTTAAATTCTTTGCTCCATCGTGGTGAATGTGAATGTGCATTCCCGTTGTTTTTTTATCGTAAAGTTGCATTCTGTACATTCCGCAGTTTATTTTGCCATCTTCCGATTTTGTGAATACAAGGGGCAATGTTATAAACCTTCCTGCATCCTTTGGCCAGGTTTTTAAAACAGGCAGTTTTTCAAGGTCAACCTCTTCACCCTTTAAAACAATCTCCTGACAGGGTGCCTTTTTCACTATCTGAGGCCTGTAATTTGCTATTTCGTTTAAAAGAGGGAGTTTTTTTAGAGAATCAAAAAAAGACGATTCAAGAGGCGGGATAAGTTGTTTCAACAGAGAATCTATCCTTTCCCCGATTTCATCAAGGCTTTCAACTCCCAGAGCAAGAGCCATTCTGTCCATTGAGCCGAAAAGGTTTGTTGCAACAGGTATATCGTGCCCCTCAACATCTTCAAATAAAAGCCCTGGACCATACATTTTTGAAATTCTGTCTGTAAATTCGGATATCTCAAGAATAGGTGAGAGTTTTTCTTTAACTCTAATCAAATCTCCCCTTTTTTCAAGCTCGGAAATAAACCACCTTAAATCTCTTTTCATACCTATCCCTGTTACTTTTTATTTGCCTTTTTCCAATCTGCGAGGAATCTTTCTATCCCTATATCAGTTAGCGGGTGTTTAATTAACTGATAAACAACCTTTGGTGGTATTGTGGCAATGTCAGCCCCTGCAAGGGCGGCATTCCTTACATGTAATGGGTTTCTGATAGAAGCAACTATAATCTCTGTTTGCAGACAGTAATTGTCAAATATCTGTCTTATTTCAGGGATTATTGATATTCCGTCGTGCACAATGTCGTCAAGCCTTCCAACAAAGGGGGAGACATAGGTTGCCCCTGATTTTGCGGCCAATAATGCCTGCATAGGTGTAAATATGAGGGTAACATTGGTTTTTATGTTGTTTTCGGCACACCATTTTACAGCCTTTAACCCCTCGGCAGTCATAGGGATTTTTATAACAATGTTCTGATGCCACTTTGCAATCTCAGATGCCTCTTTTATCATTCCCTCATAGTCAAGGGAGATAACCTCGGCAGAAACAGGACCGTCAACAATGGAGCATATTTCAAGCACAACCTCTTTAAAATCCCTTCCCTCTTTTGCAACAAGTGAAGGGTTTGTGGTAACCCCATCACACAGCCCAATATCGTTTATTTTCTTTATTTCTTCAACATTTGCAGTATCAATAAAAAACTTCATACATCCTCCCGAATCTATTTTTAATCAAGGGAATTCCTTGCAATCTTTGCTGCTCCTGTTACCACATCATTCCCATTTAAAGCAAGCAACCTTACACCCTGGGTATTTCTCCCAATTCTGCTAATGCCCGAAACCCTAACTCTTATTGCCTTTCCTTCAACAGTCATAATAACAATTTCATCATTGTCGTCAACGGTTAAAACCTTGACAACCTTTCCTGTTTTATCCGTTACCTTCATGTTTATAATCCCGGTACCACCTCTTGACTGCAACCTGTAATCTTTAATGGATGTTCTTTTCCCGTAACCGTATTCTGAAATTGTCAGAACATCGCTGTCGTCAGAAACTATGTCCATAGAAACAACTTTATCTCCCTTTTTAAGGTTTATACCCTTAACCCCGGTTGCTGTCCTTCCCATGGGCCTTACATCGTTTTCGTGAAACTTTATTGACATACCGTTTCTGGTTGCTATAAAAACAAGGTCTTCTCCACCAGAAACCTTTGCAGAAATAAGAGTATCGTCTTCCCTCAATGTGACTGCAATAATGCCCGTTTTCCTTGGATTTGAGAATGCCGAAACAGGGGTTTTCTTAACCAGACCGTTTTCTGTAGCAAAAACAATAAATTTGTCTTCAACATCAAGATTCTTCAAGGAAACATAGGCAGCAACTCTTTCATCTGATTCAAACTGAAGCAGGTTTGCAATCGATCTGCCTCGTGCACCGGTTCCATACTCTGGAATATCGTAAACCTTTAACCAGTAACATTTACCTTTTGTCGAGAATATTAAAAGGGTTTGATGTGTTGAAGCAATAAATACATGCTCAATAAAATCCTCTTCTTTTGTTGATGTTCCCCTTATCCCTTTGCCACCTCTTCTCTGTTTTCTGTAAGAGGTTATGGGGGTTCTTTTAATGTACCCCTCGCCACTTACAGTTATTACCACATCCTCTTCCTGGATAAAGTCTTCAATAGAAAATTCCTGTTCATCAGGAATTATTTGAGTAAGCCTTTCATCTCCATACTCTTCTTTTATTGCCAGCAATTCCTCCTTGATTATCCCGTACACCCTTTTTTCACTTGAGAGGATGTCCTCAAGGTCTGCTATTAGTTTTAAAATCTGTCTATACTCTTCCAAAATCTTTTCCCTCTCAAGCCCTGTAAGCCTTTGCAGTTTCATGTCAAGTATTGCCTGAGCCTGTTTGTCCGAAAAGTGAAATCTCTTTATAAGGTTTTCTTTTGCTATAGCAGGATTTTTAGATTTCTTTATTATTGCAATTACCTCGTCAATATTTTCAATTGCAACCTTTAAACCTTCCAGTATATGAGCCCTTTCCCTTGCTTTTCTAAGCTCATACTTTGTTCTGTTTATTACAACCTCTTTCCTGAAAGAAACAAACTCTTCAAGCAAACCTTTTAGGTTTAAAATCTTTGGCTGAAGATTTACAAGTGAAAGGAATATTATTGAAAAAGAGGTTTGAAGCTGGGTGTGTTTGTAAAGGTGATTGAGAACCACCTGAGGAATAACCCCTTTTTTCAATTCAATTACAACCCTTATCCCGTCCCTGTCCGATTCGTCCCTTATGTCTGCAATCCCGTCTATCTGTTTATTTCTAACAAGATCCGCTATCTTTGTTATTAGATTTGCTTTGTTTACCTGATAGGGAATCTCGGTTATTACAATTCTGTCTCTATCACCTTTAACCTTTTCAATATTTACCCTACCCCTGATTACAACCCTGCCTCTTCCTTCGAGGTATGCTTTTTGAATTCCCGATATACCGTAAATTATTCCACCTGTAGGAAAATCAGGTCCTTTTATAAAATTCATCAACTCTTTAATCGAAATTTCAGGGTTATCTATCAATGCAATTATTCCGTCAATAACCTCGCTTAAATTGTGAGGGGGTATGCTTGTTGCCATACCAACTGCAATTCCGGAACTTCCGTTTACAAGAAGATTTGGAATCCTTGCAGGGAGAACTACCGGTTCTTCCAGAGAGCCATCGTAATTGGGTTGAAATGGCACTGTTTCTTTTTCAATATCTTTAAGCATTTCATGGGCAATTTTTGCCATTCTGATCTCTGTATAACGCATTGCTGCGGCAGAGTCACCGTCAACAGAGCCAAAGTTCCCCTGTCCGTCAACAAGGGGATATCTTAATGAAAAGTCCTGAGCCATCCTTACAATTGCATCGTAAACTGCAGAATCCCCATGGGGGTGGTATTTACCTATAACATCACCAACTATCCTTGCAGATTTTTTGTAAGGTTTATTGTAATCGTTTTTCATAAGGTACATTGAGTAAAGAATTCTTCTGTGAACAGGTTTTAATCCATCCCTTACATCTGGGATAGCCCTGCCAACAATTACACTCATTGCATAATCAAGGTATGATTTTTTTACCTCTTCTTCTATTTCAATTCTTCTTATGTCCTCCGGCATAGTTTCCCCTTATATATCAAGATTCTCAACATCCAGTGAATACTCCTCTATAAACCTCCTCCTTGGTTCAACCTGATCTCCCATCAATTTTGAAAAAACTTCATCCGCTTCAACAGCATCATCAATGGTTACCTTTAAAAGGGTTCTGGTATCTGGATTCAAGGTTGTCTCCCACAACTGCTCCGGATTCATTTCACCAAGACCCTTGTACCTCTGTATTGTTATCCCTTTCTTGGATAAATTATCAACAGAATCAACAAAATCAAAAAGGTTGTTCACAGTATCAATTACCTCTCCGTCCTTAAGTATTTTTATCTCTCTGTTAAAGTACTCTTTTAGATGCCTGTAAAGGTTCTGAATAACAATGTACTCAGGAAGATTTAATAGTTTTTTATCAATAACATTCCCTGAAAAAGCGACATTGTCTATGGAAACGGTTATGTGGTATCCGTTTTCTTCATTATAACCACTATCGGTTACAGAAAAAAGATTGTCTTCAAGCAATTTCTTTAACCTGTGAAAGGAAGAAAGATCATCCATGAAATCACCATTATGTATTTCATTTTCAATTAAAAAGAGTATGAGATTCTCTCTGTAACCTCTTTTTGAAAGCTTTTCAAGGAATTTTCTCATCTTCTTTGCATTCTTAATTATATCTATCCACTTTGATTTTCTGACTCTTTCCTCTCCTTCAATTTTTATAGAGTACTTGTCAAAGAAGTTTGAAACAAGAAATTCATTCAATTGATCCTCGTCTTTTAAATATGTTTCTTTTTTACCAGATTTAACCTTAAAAAGTGGAGGCTGTGCAATGTAAAGGTAACCTTTCTCAATAACCTCCTTCATCTGTCTGAAAAAGAATGTTAAAAGAAGGGTTCTTATATGTGCACCATCGACATCAGCATCCGTCATAATTATAATCTTGTGATACCTTATCCTGTTGATGTCAAAGTCCTCTTTTCCTATACCAGTACCAAGGGCTGAAATTATAAGTTTTATCTCTTCAGAAGAAAGAATTTTATCAAACCTTGCCTTTTCAACATTCAGTATCTTACCTTTTAAAGGAAGTATTGCCTGTGTTTTCCTATCCCTTCCCTGTTTAGCAGAACCTCCAGCAGAATCACCCTCAACCAAAAACAATTCAGCCCTTAATGGGTCTTTTTCCTGACAATCTGCCAGTTTTCCCGGGAGAGACGAGGAATCAAGCGCCCCTTTTCTTCTTGTTAATTCCCTCGCTTTCCTCGCTGCTTCTCTGGCTCTTGCTGCATCAATGGCCTTTTGAATAATTGATCTTGCAACGGAAGGGTTTTTATCAAAGTAATCCATGAGATATTCGTAAACAACCGAATCAACTATCTTTTTTACCTCAGAAGAAATAAGTTTGTCCTTGGTTTGAGAAGAAAACTTCGGATCAGGGTGCTTAACCGAAATTACAGCGGTAAGACCCTCCCTTACATCGTCACCTGTCAACTTTATGTTTTTCGCCTTTGGAAAATTATTCTGACTTAAATACTTGTTGACAGATCTTGTTAAGGCTGTTCTGAAACCCTCAAGGTGTGTTCCTCCGTCCCGGTTTTTAATATTGTTGGTAAAACAGTAGATACTTTCAGAGTAGCCATCGTTCCATTGCATAGCAACTTCAACAACTGTTTTCTCCCTGTTTTGTTCAAAGTAAATAACCTTTTTATTTATAACATTTTTGGTTTTGTTCAAATGCTCAACAAATGATTTTATTCCACCTGAGTAATGAAAACTTTTATTTTGCCCTGTTCTCTCATCCTTTAACTCAATTAAAAGCCCCTTATTCAAAAACGATAGTTCCCTCAACCTCTGAGCAAGCACATCAAATTGAAACTCTATATTTGTGAATATGTCTGGGTCGGGTCTGAAGGTTATCATTGTACCGGTACCCTTTGCCTTACCTTTTACTTCAAGTGGAGTTAAAGGCTTCCCTCTTGAATACTCCTGCCTGTAAAGTTTTCCATCCCTTTTTATCTCAAGGTACAAAAACTCTGACAACGCATTTACAACAGATACTCCAACACCGTGAAGACCTCCAGAAACTTTGTAAGAAGAAGCATCAAATTTTCCACCTGCATGCAGAACAGTCATTATTATCTCTGCCGCAGGTTTTTTCTCTTCAGGGTGAATATCAACAGGTATTCCCCTTCCGTTATCTTCAACTGTCACACTGTTGTCTATATGGATCACAACTTTGATCTTATCGCAGTAACCCGCCAGAGCCTCATCAACCGAATTATCCACAACTTCAAAAACCATGTGATGAAGACCTGTGCCATCGTCAGTATCACCTATGTACATACCAGGCCTTTTCCTGACCCCTTCAAGACCTTTTAAAACCTTTATACTGGACGCATCGTACTTTCTTTCAGCACTTTTTTCGCTTTTTTCCATAAATACCTCTAAAGTTCAATTAAAGAATGATTAAAAGTCTTAAACTTTCTTACATCTGTCGTTGTTAAAACTATCTGGAATCTGTTTAACACACTTTTAAGACATTCTTCAAGGTTATCAACATCAAGTTCCGAATCAAAATCATCAAGGAGAAGAACTGGATTTTTACCTGTCTTTTCAAAAAAAACGTTACCAACAGCCCTTATCACTTTAAAAAATATGTTTTTTTGTTGACCTGAAGAGTAAAAAAATCTTAAATCCTCATTATCCTTAAAAATAAAAAATCTATCTCTGTGGCAACCTGTTAATATTCTTCCCTGTTCAATTTCTCTTTTAAACAACAGTCGTTCCTCTTCTTTTTTATCCTTAATTTTGTATAGAATCGAAATATCCCCTTCTAAATAACTGTTAATTTTTTTTACAAATAATATTCTTTTTTTTCTTATCTCATCGCTCTTGAAGGAGATAATTCTGTTCCACGAAAAAATTGTATCACTTTCAGTCTTTGAAGTCAATAAAGCCCTTTTTTCATTTAACGCTCTTTTATATTCCATGTATTCTTTCATGTAAGTTCTGTCATATAGACTGAGAATTATGTTAAAAAATTTGTACAAACTCACAAGATCTTTTCTTATTGCATTTATCAATCTTCCATTGAAAACAAAAAGAGGAAAAGTGTGAGATATCTCACCTGAACTTACCATCTTTCCATTTAGACTTAAAACTCTTTTTCCCTCTTTTACAGAGTAAAAAGCCTTTATCTCATTTCCCTCAAAAATTGTTTTCAATGAAAAATACTCCATTCCCCTCTTTACCAGATTTGAATTTTTGCCTGTTAGAAAGGATTTTCCCCTCACGGAAAGGTATATTCCTTCAAGTATCGATGTTTTTCCTGAACCGTTTTTCCCGTTTATTATTGTAAAGTTTTTATCAAATACAAAATGCCTGTCTAAGAAGCACCTGAAATTCTTACACCAGAAACTTTCGAGCATTACAGTATCATGGGATTTATAAGAAAGGTGTAATCAACACCGTTTCTATGGAATTGAAAAAATGTAAAACTCTCTGAATTTCTATCCATCAATGCCTTCACTTCTTCCGCTTCAACAACATTAAAAAATTGATTTAAATGATTTATGTTGTATCCTGTCTTAAATGGCTCGCCACTGTATTTAACTTCTTTCTTTACTATAGCAACACTTCCCTCAACATCCTGCAAACTTGCAGTAAAGAAGCCATTTTCAAACTCAAAAACAACCTTATCCGAGTATTGACCATACAATGGCATCAACTCTTTTAATGCACTCTTCATTTCCTTAACATCAAAAACAACCTCAACAGCCTCTGGAGAGGGATTCAGAAAAGAACGGTAATTTATAAAATTATTTGCAAGAAGTCTTGAAAAAAGAACTCTTGGACCTATCTTAAAAAATATATTGGCACCATCTCTTCCAAGCAAAAGTTCATCGTCAAGTGAAGAAATTTGAATCATTCTTTTTAATTCAAGAAATGTTTTTTTAGAAACCACGAAGTTTTCTCTTTCATCAAAAAAAGATTCAATACCAGAATAGGATGCAACAAAAAGAGTATGCCTGTTTGAGGCTGCAAAGTTGAGATTTTCCTTTTCAAAATCAAAAAAAACTCCATTTAAGGATTTGTCCTTTATAATTTCATTATTTATAGAAATTGATATGGTTGATATAACATCAACCATCTGGGATTTTGGGAGAACAACACTATTGTCCGAAAAATCATAATCAGGGATAACGGGATAGTTATCATCAACCTGTGCATTCACAGAGTAAAACCTTCCATCCTTCTCTATTTTCAAAGATGAACTATCTATCCATAAGGAGATCGTTCCTTCCGGCAAAACCTTGACAATATCAAATATAACTTTTGCCGGAACAATAACTGTCCCTTCCTCTTCAATATCAGCTTTTAAACTTACGGTTAAACCAACCTCAAGATCAGTTCCTTTAAGGTAAAGTCTATCGTTTTCCGCTCTCATGTACATATTTGAAAGTATTGCGATCGTTGATTTCTTTTCAACTATTCCATTAATAAGGGTCAGTTCTTTTAGGAAATCATTTCTATCGATCTTTAATTTCATAGATATTCTCCTTAAGAGTTAATTTTTTTACTCTTTAGATATTTTATCAGATATAGATATATTTGTGAAATTGTTGAATAAAAAATAACTTTTTGTTTATTTGTTTGAAATTAAAGTACTTTTTTTTATTTGTGTATCTTTTGATACTAAAATTTCCTATTGAATTCTCTGTTTTTATGATGTGAATTTTCTGTGAAAATATTTTGTTTTTCACATTTTCTTATTTTCAACATCTTTTTAACAGGTTTTATAACTTTAAATTTACAATGTTTTAATATTTTTTTAATATTCTGATAAAATAAGATTGCCATGATTTACGGTAAGGTTGTTGGAAGTGTCTGGGCAACTCAAAAGGTTGATACTTTAAATGGATTGAAGTTTTTAATAGTGCAGCATTACTCTGTTAAAGGGGATCCTCTTTCTAATTTTACAGTTGCCGTTGATGCTGTCGGGGCAGGTGCCGGAGAGATGGTTTTAATGGCACAGGGCTCATCGGCAAGGCAGACTCCCATAACAAAGAACAGGCCTGTTGATGCAGTTATAATGGCAATAGTTGATAAACTGGAATTTAAAATATGAGTATTGAGGGAATTGTAAACGATATTTTAAATGAGATTGAAGGTGTTTATAAAAATATAGTGGTAATTGGAAGTGATCATGGAGGCTTTGAGTATAAAGAGGTTTTGAAGCCTTTTATTGAATCTTCAGGCTTTAAGGTATTTGATTGCGGTTGCTTTTCAAAGGACTCCGTTGATTATCCTGATTATGCGTATAAGACTGGCATGGAATTTTTTAATAAAAATGCGGTTTTTGGTATTTTTATTGACGGAGCAGGTATAGGCAGTGCAATTGTTCTAAATAAGATAAAGGGTATTAGGGCTGCTCATTGTTCAAACACCTTTGAGGCTTACAATGCAAGAGCACATAACGATGCAAACTTTTTAACCCTTGGCTCAAGGGTTGTTGGTATAGAGTTGATCAAATTTATTGTTGAGAAATTTTTAACAACAGAATTCGAGGGTGGAAGACATTTGAGAAGGGTGGAAAAAATAAAGGATATTGACAATGCTAATAGGTAAGGTTGTGGGAAGTATCTGGGCAACAAAGAAGTTAGATAGTTTTGAAGGTAAAAAATTGCTTATAGTTCAACCCTTTAATGAGGATTTAAAACCTGAAGAGAGATTTGTAATTGCCGTTGATACTGTTCAGGCGGGAAAAAATGATATTGTTTTTTATGCAACAAGCAAAGAGGCTGCAATCCCCTTTAATAACGATAATATGCCTGTGGATGCAGCCATAGTTGGAATTATAGACGGTTTTTCTCTATGATACTCTGTAAGGTGCTGGGAAGTATTTATTCAACAAAAAAGAATGATAATTTTAAGGGTTATAAAATTATGCTTGTAAGAGAGATAACTCCTGAAGGTGATTTTAAGGGTAAACCTTTCTTAGCGATAGATGCTACCGATTCTGGGAAAGGTGATACTGTCCTTGTGATAAAAGAAGGTGGTAGTCTTCAATTGATAACGAAAAGTAAAAAGATCCCTGAAAATGCTATAATTGCAGGGGTTGTGGACAGGATAAATTTAGAGGTGTGATATGAACAAGGATATTTCAAAGATTGTTGAAGAGATATTAACATCACTTGATGATGTTGAAGTTAAAAGAAACGAAGAAGATGTAAACCTTGATTGGCTTGAATTTGATAATTCCTCACCCGATCTGCTGTACTGTGATGTTGAAGAGAAATATTGTGTTTTAAAACCAAAGGAAACACTTGATACTTTTATAAAGGTAAAAACTGATAGAATTACCCCGGATGGGATATTCAATGTAAACATCTCTCACCTTATTGATCATACTCTGTTGAAACCTGATGCAAAAATAGATGATATTGTCAATCTTTGTATGGAAGCAAAGAAGTACAACTTTGCATCTGTTTGCATAAACCCCTGCTTTGTTAAAACTGCATCTGAAATATTAAGCGGAACTGAGGTGAAGGTCTGCACTGTAATAGGTTTTCCCCTTGGGGCAACCACAAAAGAGGTAAAGGCTTTTGAAGCAAAACAGGCTATCGAAAGCGGTGCTGATGAGATAGATATGGTTATAAACATAGGCTTTTTAAAGTCTAAGAGGTATAACCTTGTTCTTGAAGATTTAAAGGCTGTTAGAGAAGCAACAAATGGGAAAGTTTTAAAAGTAATTATTGAGACCTGCTATCTAACCGAGCAGGAGAAGATCAAAGCCTGTGAATTGTCAAAGGAGGCTGGAGCGGATTATGTAAAAACTTCAACGGGATTTGGAAAAGGGGGGGCAACTGTTGAGGATGTTCTTTTAATGAGAAAGATCGTTGGTAGGGATATGGGAGTTAAAGCATCTGGTGGTATAAGGGATTTTGACAAAGCACTTGATATGGTTAAAGCAGGGGCAACAAGGATTGGGGCAAGTGCAAGCGTAAAGATTGTGAAAAAAGAGAAGAATGTTTCAAAAGGGTATTGATCCCGTAAGGGTATATATAAATTTTTTAGGAGGAATTTAATGGCAAGGTACAGGATTGCATGGTTGCCTGGAGACGGTGTTGGAAACGATGTAATGGAGGCAGCTAAAATTGTGCTTGATGAATTAAAACTGGATGCAGAGTATATTCATGGAGATATAGGCTGGGAGTTCTGGAAAAAAGAGGGAAACCCCTTACCAGACAGAACAATTAAAATGATGAAAACAACTGACTGTGCCCTTTTTGGTGCAATTACTTCAAAACCGAAAGACGAAGCAAAAAAAGAGCTTGCACCTGAATTGAGAGATAAGGGGTATGAGTACTTTTCTCCCATTGTTAAACTGAGACAGTTGTTTGACCTTGCAATAAATATGAGGCCCTGCAAGGCTTACCCGGGAAACCCGTTGAATTATAAAGACAATATCGACCTTGTTATCTTCAGGGAGAACACTGAGGGTATGTATGCAGGTGTTGAGTTTTATCCTGTTGAGGATAAATTGAAAAAATGCTTTTTAGATCACAACAAAAAAATGCAGAGGTTTATGGATGTTCCTGCTGATGAAATTGCCATTTCAACAAGGATAATGACCAGAAAGGGTTGTGAGAGGATAGTGAGAGCCGCATTTGAATATGCCAAAGAAAACAACAGGCCAACTGTTACCCTTGTTGAAAAGCCCAATGTTTTAAGGGAAACAGGGGGTTTAATTACCAAGGTTGCAAGGGAGATAGCAAAGGATTACCCTGGTATTGAACTGTGGGAGACAAATATTGATGCAATGTGTATGTGGCTTGTGAAAAACCCTGAAAATTACAGTGTTTTAGTTGCAGAAAACCTTTTCGGGGACATAATTTCAGACCTTTCGGCTCAACTTGTGGGAGGGCTCGGTTTTGCTTCATCTGCAAACATCGGAAAAGATTATGCTGTTTTTGAGCCAACCCATGGTTCCGCACCAAAGTATGCAGGAAAGTACAAGGTTAACCCGATGGCCATGCTTTTAACTGTAAAACTGATGTTGGAGTGGCTTGGTGAAAAGGATATGGCTTCAAGGCTTGAAAACGCTATTGCAACCGTTATAAAAGGGGGCAGGGTCAGAACATACGATATGGGCGGAAGCAATACCACATTAGAGGTTGCTGAGGAAGTAGCCAGAAACCTTTAACCTTTGGAACTGTTTTAATTTTTATTTGACTTTTAATCTTTCTTTGTTTTTAATATTAGGGAAATATAATAGAAGAGGGAGGGAATATGCAACCTACTTTCAGGCCAAATAGAAGGAAAAGAAAAAAAACTCATGGATTTCTGGTTAGAATGAAAACCAGGGCAGGAAGAAAAGTGATAAATGCAAGGAGAAGAAAGGGGAGAAAAAGATTAGCAGTTTAAATCTTGTCTTTAAAGAGAGAGTTTGTACTAAAAAAAAGGAAATGCTTTTTAGAAGCTTACGCTAAAGGAAAGAGGTACAACGGTTTATTTGTTGTAATTTATTTTTTGCCTGGAAAAGAGAAAAAACTTTTTGGCTTTACTGTTTCGAAAAAGATTGGTAAGGCTGTTAAGAGGAATAAAGTAAAGAGGCTGTTAAAGGAATTGGTGAGAGTGAATTTTAACTTTTTCCCTGAGAATTGCTGGTATGTACTAAATGCTAAAAAAAGTATTAGAAAAGCAGGTTACTTTGATTTAGAAAAAGATATCAAAGATTTTTTAAAGTGGTTAAATGAAAAGAGTGGCCATTGTTTTAATTAGGTTTTATCAAAAATTTATATCTCCCCTGTTTCCTCCTTCATGCAGGTTTACCCCTACCTGTTCTAACTATGCGATTCAGGCTTTTAATAAGTACGGTTTTTTCAAAGGGGGATGGCTTG
>Ga0256833_1000889_pt1 | contig 22643 bp, 17 predicted proteins | sample 356284metaG_FD_190535 | JGI IMG/M metagenome (GOLD analysis project Ga0256833, IMG submission 190535) | Hydrothermal vent microbial communities from Mid Atlantic Ridge, Atlantic Ocean - 356-284 | ecosystem: Environmental > Aquatic > Marine > Hydrothermal vents | place: Atlantic Ocean: Mid... | reverse complement strand
AGCGCTGGAACTTAAGGCTTGGATAACGCTACAGGTCTCAAAGAATTCTTCCAAGTACTTTGTAACAGACCTCGAGGAGATATAGCTGTGGGGGCTAGCAGATAGCCGGCGGCCTACCCGTTTTCGCAAATACCTCCTCGTCCTCTTCGACGCCAAAAACAAGGTACTCGGTTTCTTCACGGCTTATCAACGGCGCGCCGTCTACCACCGGGTACGTAAATGGCAGCTCTACCACGCCGCCCTCGGGCAGGTCTAGCCTGAGCCCCCTTTGGACAGGGATCTCCTCTAGCTCCACTCCCTGGGAGACCCTCAGCGCCATGTAGACCGCGCCGTCAATTGTAAACTGGCCCTCGCCGAGGCTCCTAGCTACAGCGCCGTGCTTCTCCAGTTTCACGGTAAGCAGGCTCCGAGTCCTCCCGCCTGGCGGGTGGGAGCCCATTATACCGCCCACCACGACGGCTACGGGCTCCGCGAAGTCCCTTGGGGAGAGCCTAACCCTCGCCGAGGGGTCAAGGACTATGATAGGTATATCAAGCTTGGGCGCCAGCTCCACTATACTGGCCTTCTCAACCCTGCAAAACTCCCCCAGCAGCTCCACCTCGCAGGTACGCTTAACGTTAGTCACCAGGAGCTTGCCGTCGCCGACGAGGATGGCGGCGTGTCTCAACTCGTAGAACATCCAGCGGCTCGTGTAGGGCTCCAAGTGCTCTACCACGATGAGGGGGGCACTCAGAGGGGTTCGACCAATCACCCGGTCAGACCTTGCACGGCTCTTCACCGTGACCCCGTTACTCACCCTTTTACTAGCGGGTAAAAATAGCTTCCCTACAACCCCCAGGGCTGTCCTCGACAAGCTTTGAATGGAAGAAAAATTTCCTGTCTACACCCTTCCCAGTATAAGTATGGCCAGCAGCAGTCCGTAGACGGCTATACCCTCCGCGAGTCCACCCATTATAAGCATCCACGTCTTCGTCTCCGGGCTCTCAACCATCGCCGCGAAGCCTGCGGTCGCGACGCCCTTGAGGGCTATGCCTGCACCTATCGTCGACCCTAAAAGCCCTATAGCCGCTCCCACAAGAGCTATAGCGCCCGCCATTGTCAACTGTTTAGGCGCCTCCTGTGAAAGCGCGTTCTGACGGGGGAGATATACTGTAGCTATCACGCTGACAGATGCTATCATCACGACAATGTTTAGTACTGCTAGGGCCAACGCCAGTCTACTCACTTTCATCAAACCACCTTTTCGAGCCAAATCCCTCTTCCCAGATTAAACAAATAAAGATTTTTATTAAGACTCTTCCGTCTTTCCGCGGGGCTTCGCCGCGGCTTCCAGCGGCTCCTCTATAGTGCTTACAAGAGGCTCGAAGGGGATGCCCGTGCCTATGTAGAACTTTGTCGAAAACTCGTAGTAGAGTAGTCGAAGCGATTGTATTCCGACCGCGAGCGCCTCTATCGCGAAGACGAAGAAGTTCGCTATCAGGTAGCTAGCCGCGAAGCCTATCAGCGGCACAAGGTTTTCCGCTAGGACTCCGAAGGCCTCGTGCGCCATGGCGAAGGCGGCAAGCCTGATATAGGATAACGAGTTCGCCGGGTAGGCTATCATCATCTCTATTATCTCAGGTATAGTCTCCATGATGTACTCCGGGTTCTTAGTCTTCACGTACTTGTAGGCGTTGTAGGCAACTATCGCGAATAATGCTCCCAGGAGGACGTATACTGCGGGGAGTATCTCGGGGCTGCCGAGCGCCGCTAAGTTGAAGCCATACTGTGAAAGCTTGTAGACTATGTATACGCCTGACGCATAGTAGACTATTCCTGTCAGGGTAGTCCCACCGAAGACCGCGCCCAGGTAGTCGCCCATCCTGATATGGTTTATCGTGCTAAACGTGAATGATATGAATAGCTGGATGACACCAAATATGAGTGATACCTCTATCATCTCCATTATGTCATGGAGCGGCCTTATCACGGCCATTTGCGGGCAGAGAGGGTAGAGGAAGAATAGACAGCCGTAAAGCGCCCCGAAGACGGCTGCTGAGAGACCCGAGAGGGCTGCAAGTACGCCCAGTGTCTGGGCGCCCTTCTCAGAGATCCCGAAGAGCCTGTACTTAGTCTTGTACAGCCAGAGCCCGAACAGTGAGATCACTAAGCCTTGCCCTATATCGCCGAACATCATGCCATACATTGTTATAAATAGTATCATGAACACGGGTGTCGGGTCTATTTCCCAGTAACTTGGCGTGCCGAGCATTTCGGTGAGAGAATAGAAGTACTTGAAGGGGCCCCTATGCCTAATATATGTGGGCGCCTCTTCCCCCGGCCTCGATATGTCCCTTATCTTTAGGTAGAATATCTTGCCCACATTGTCCTTCAATATCTTTATGAAAAGTGGCTTAAACCTCGTGGGGACGTATCCCTCCGCGATAACTATACGCCTATTACGGAATATCCTCAGCTCACTGAGGTTTTTCTGGGCCCTATATATAGCCTCTATCGTAACCTCGTACGCCATGACATCTTCAAGCCTATCCACGACTTCGCGGAGCTTTGATAGAAGACTCTCCTCTACCTTCCTGTTACCGCCAGCCAGCAACTCGAGGTCCGCTGTTACATCTTCGCTAAGCTCCTTTATCTTCTCCCGTATATCATCTATCTCGTCGACGAGATCCTTTATCGCCTCAAGTCTCCTTTCAGCGGGCAGCAGTTTGGGTTCAAGCTTCCCCTCAACTATGTCCCTCAGTTTACCGTAGAGGCTTATGAGCTCCTCGCTACCTGAGGCCTGGATCAACTTCTCAGGGGCTATATCGCCCCTAATTACGCTGTAAGCTAGGAGCAACGCTACCAGGATTCTAGCTGACCGCTCAAGGTTATCCCCCATATTGCTGATTACCTTTTCGACCTCTGCAAGCTCCTCAGGCGTAAATGTGTACCTCAAGAGGTCGTATCTCTCGCTTATCCTGATGACCTCGTTGAACACCTTCTCGTCGTCCGCTATCAGCACCGCTACCTTGTAGCCGCCGATGCTTAATACGTCGAGATTAACGTACCTTCCCTCCACTACTAGTACTTCCACCTCCCTATTCTCGCCCTCTAACGCAACGGCGACGCTGCCGAACTCCGCGTCTGAGAGGAAGTTATCAACCTCCCCGGGCTCCCCTACCAGTACGAGAAGCCATAGGCCCTCTGCCTTCTCGAATATGCCTTCCTTCTCCATCTGCTTTAAGGCGTGATAGAAAAGGTAGAACCTTCTGTATCTCTCAGCCTCGGACATGAGTATCTTGCAGAACTCTGGGGCTACACCCCTGGTGCAGAGTTTTCCCTCAAACTCACTTGTCTCAATAAACTCCTTCTCCAGCAACCTTGCTACGAGCTCGGCAACGCTTCTCTGAACGCCGAGCGAGCCCAGGAGATCCATGTTTCTCTCAGAGTATATCTTTGCAGCAACCTTTAACGCCGAGAGATACAGTATTATCTCCTCTACACGCCTTAGCCTCCGTCTAAGGTCTGTGATGGACGTGTAGGCCTCCGCGAATATCTCATGCGCAGAGGCCCTCTCAAACTCTATTGCATCCTTTATTACGCTCGCAATCTCCTGCAGTATGGAGAGCATCTCCCTCCTCAGACTCTCCTCCTCACGGGATATGCGCTCCTCGACTTCCCCGGGCTTCCCGTAGAACCACTCTGGAAGCGCCAGCGATTCCTCCATGTATCTACGCTTTATCTCCTCTACCTCCCGCTCTATACGCTTAGGGTATAGGAGTAGGAGAAAATACTCCGATTCTGAAATCTTCACCTTCCTGACAATTACTCCCAGCCTCCTCAGCTCGTGGAGCGCGCTGGCAAGATTTTCCTCCCTTAAACAGAGGCATGAGGTAGAGAGCCCTACGCCGGGCCTAGCTATCTCCTCAGGCGATACGCCGAGCTCCCTAAGTTTTTCAAGTATTATCTTGAGCTTCTGAAGCCTCCTGTACCTAGCCACGAGCGACTCAAATTCTTTCCTAAGCGGATCCTGCTCCCGAAGCACTTTACTAACAACGCGCAGCGCCTCCTCTACGTCAAGGTTTTCGGGGGAAATCCTCCCCTCTAGGATTTCTTGGAGAAGCGGGGGCATCACGCGTTCAGGCCCCCTGGTTCTCAAGGATACCGTTCCAAATGTGCTGAGGGCCTCGATAAGCTCCATCTTGTGTTCGAGTGGGACGACTATTCTGAACTTGGACATTCTCTCCGCTGTCAGCATTGAGCTAAGCACCTCCAACCGTTAGTAGTGAATATTAGTTCCTATAAATTAACTGCTTCCATAATTAACGACGCTTCTCCTCCACTCCAGGAAGGAATCTATGTACTCTTCGAGACGACCCATCTTGCCGAGATAGCTCCCATACCTGTACAACGCCGCATAAGCCTTCACCGCACGTTCAGGAATAGGGTATGCCGGCACGCCGTTCTCCTCAAATACCCTCCTTTCAAGGACTGCCGCCTCGCTCCACCCGGTATCCACCGCCACAACAGGCTTCCTACTATCCCTAGCGAGCTCGCTGAGAGCCTCGGCAAGCTCTACGGGGTCAGGTATGCCGGGCACCTGATGTAACGCCAGCACCGCCACGCCGTCAACCTCGTCGCTCTCTAGGAGAATCCTCGTTGCCTCCACGTACATCTCGGTGGTAGCCGACCCCGTAAGGTCGACCGGATTCCCCAACTGAGAGAATTCCGGGAAGAAGCCCTCCTTCTTCAACTCTTCTAGCCTCGCCCTAGCCTCCCCTCTAAGCTCGGGAACCCTGAGGCCTGAAAGCTCCGCCATGTCCGTGGCCATAACGCCTGCCCCTCCACCGTCAGTCACTATGGCGAGCCTGGGGCCTCTAGGCGGCGGCTGTTTCACAAACGCCTTCGCGTAGTCGAAAAGCTCTTGCAGGTCGTACGCCCTAACTATCCCGCTCCTCCTGAATGCCGCATCGTAAATGGCGTCCACGCCCGCGACCGCGGCGGTATGGCTCGCAGCCGCCCTAGACCCCGCCTCTGTCCTCCCAGCCTTCAAAACTATTATAGGCTTTTTTAAAGAAACCTTTGAAGCCGCTTCGACGAACCTACGCCCCTCCTTAACATTCTCGATATAGAGAAGTATTACCCTTGCCTTATCGTCGTCTCCGAGATATGATATAAGCTCGCTTTCATCGACATCAGCCTTGTTTCCAAAGCTTACAAAGTGCGACAGGCCGATGCCTTCACCAGCCATGTAGTCAAGCGCTGCAACACCCACTGCACCGCTCTGTGAGAGTAGTGCAACGAAGCCTCTGCCCGGTCTCGGCGAGCTCAGGATCCTCCTGCCGTCATGCAGCGTCTTATGGTACGGCAAAAATATCGTGTCGACGCCGCTCCATGGAGAAAAGACGCCGATGCAGTTCGGCCCTATAACCCTGATCCCGTATCTTCTAGCAATGCCGATAACCCTTTCTTCGAGCTCCCTCCTGCCGACTTCACTAAAGCCCGCTGAAATTATTATAGCGGCCTTAACGCCTTTTTTCCCCATTTCCTCCATCACAGCCGGCACGATACGCGCGGGAACTACAACCACTCCAAGATCTACGTCGTCGTCTATTTCCTTAAGTGAATGATACACTCGGACACCTAGTATCTCGTCAGCCCTAGGATTCACGCCGTAGACCTTTGCCTTAAGCACACCCTTTTTCGCGTTCTCAAGCAGTATACGGAAGATGACATGGCCGGGCTTCTCTTCCTCCCGCGAGGCACCTATAACCGCTATTGCCCTAGGGTAGAAGAAGCTATCCAGGCTGTTTTTATTCATGAGGCACCACTTCAAAAATAGGAGGCGTGATAAAAAGTATTAGACCTTTCCAATAGAAGTATAGGTTATTGAGTAATGTTATCAAAGAATCGTGGGAAGAAAAAATGTATTCTTTCACTTATTAACACCACATTAATCAATAAATACATCTTAATATGATATATTAGATTATAAGTGAATTATTAATAAAAATAAACAAGCTGGAATTATATACGTAGTCTCTTCACCTCATTTATTTTTCCCCTCAGCAAAGGGAATACTCAGCCTATAGCAGGCTGATAATTATGGAGACCCCTAAGCTTGAAAAAATAAAGCATCCGGTCCGCGAGGCGGAGGAGCAGTACCTCCGCGACGTGGACTGGGAGAAGTACGAGAACAGTAACACAAACCTCAGCTACAGTAACTTCCGCAACTTCCTCTTCGAGAAGCTCGTCAAGAGACCTGAGGTGCTCAGCCTCTATCTCCCACCGAAGTCGGTGGAGCTCCACTATAGGGGCGACATACACATACACAAGCTCCCAGACAGCCTCTGGATACCCTACTGCGCTGGCTGGAGCTACAAGAAGATACTCCAGCTAGGCCTCAAGACACCCACGATCGTGAGCAGGCCGGCGAGGCACTTCAGCACTGCTGTGAGCCACCTCGTGAACTTCTTCTTCATGGGAGCGCAGGAGTGGACTGGAGCCCAGGCGGTGAGCGCCTTCGACCTCTTCGCCGCGCCCTACGCGGCCCACGACCACGCGAGCCACGAGGAGATCAAGCAGCACCTCCAAGGCATGCTCTACGAGCTGAACTACCCGGCTAGGGCTGGCTACCAGAGCCCATTCACAAACATCACGCTGGTGATGGATACCAGCAAGGACATGCTGGAGGGAGACGCCATATATGGCGGCGAGAAGGCAGGCCTCCTCGGCGACTATGTCGACGAGGCCCTCGAGGTCGACAAGGCCCTCTTCGAGCTCTACGCCGAGGGCGACGCAGTCGGCCAGCCCTTCACCTTCCCGATACCCACGCTGATGCTGACCAAGAACTTCGACTGGAACGGTAGGAGGTGGGGCGAGCTTACAGACCTCATATTCGAGGCCCTTGCGAAGAAGGGGACAGCGTACCTCCTCAACGGGTACAGCAGCAACGTCGAGGCCCTCTACGCCATGTGCTGCCGCCTTACTATTGATGTGAGCCATGTTATGGGCGCCAGTTCTGGCAGCTTCTCCTCGTCAACTTTTTCGCTCAAGCTTACGCATGCAAGCGAGGAGGAGGCGCTGGAGAGGTTCCTGAAGAGTGGGGAGAGGACGAGCTTCGGCATATGGGCGCTGCCGGACGCGACCGGTAGCATAGGCGTCGTGACGCTGAACATGCCCCGCATAGCGTTCCTCAGCCGCGGCGAATGGAGTGCCTTCGAGGAGCTTGTCGACGGGATGCTGGCCCACGCCAGGCGTGTCCTGCTGGAGTGGAGGAGGCGCTACCAGCGTACACTAGAGGCAGGGCTTATGCCCCTCACGAAGACGTATCTCGGGCACTTCAGGCATCACTTCAACACGCTGGGGATAATCGGCCTGCCCGAGGCCGCCGCCAACTTCATGCGGGACACGGAGGTGTGGGTGGAGGGAAGCTACAGGGACATGCAGGAAGCCGTGGAGATAGAGAGGCGCATGGTGGAGTACGTGAGGCACCGCGCCGAGGAGTTCGAGAAGGAGGACGGCTTCCTCTACAACGTTGAGGAGATACCGGGCGAGAGCACTGGCTATAGGCTCGCCCGCCTCGACATGGAGCACTTCAGGGAGGAGTACGAGGCCGGCGAGCTCCTCATCCCCAGTGACGGCGTCGCGCCCTTCTACAGCAACAGCGTCGTGCCGTACTACGCCGATGTCCCGCTCTTTAGGCGCGCCATCTGGGAGGGCATCGTGCAGCAGGAGTTTACGGGGGGTGTGATGATGCACCTCTTCCTCGCCGAGCAGCCCGACCCCAAGGCCCTCAAGAACCTCATCTACCGTATAGTGACCAACACGAAGGTCGTCTACTTCAGCATAACGCCGACAATAACGGTGTGCAGGGACTGCGGCGCCAGCACCACCGGCTACCATGACACGTGCCCGAGGTGTGGCAGCGGGAACGTCGACCACTGGAGTAGGATAGTCGGCTACTACAGGCCTGTGAGGAACTGGAACCTCGGCAAGAAGGCCGAGTTCAAGCTACGCGTACAGTACAGGCGTGGAGCGGTGCAGTGAAAACCTAGAAGATTTTTATTTAACGGTTACTCGGTGAGATCAACTATTTTTTTCTCACCGTTCTCAACCATTAAGCCTACGGGCTTATCGATGGGGTAGAAGCGACAACTAAATATTGTGATTACCCTTCCTCCGAAGTGCTCCCGGAACCCCTCTGGGAATGGTTGATGAGCCCTTAACAGTAATTCAAGCCCGTTTTCGCGCAGAAACTCGTCAACCGCGTGCCACCCGTAGAGGAAGGTGCCCGGGCCCCTCATCGTGTTAGGTTCAAAATACTCGACGCTCTCATCGGGGTCGTTCCACAGGATCTCGAATGCACGTGGATCGCTAGGTCTTGAATCGTTTTTCGGCAACGACTCTATCTCCCCAATACTCCTAAGTCCCCGCGCTATACCGCCGTGGACGCCGAGTATCCTGCCGTCTATCAGAGCCGCATAGCTCATGTTAGAGAAGACCCTCTCGAAGGCCTTGTATGCTTCACGACCATAGCGCGAGGCTACTACGTTTTTGAAACCGTATCTTGAATTCATTAACGGCGACTCATGGTTACCCCTAACCAGGTATACGCGGTCAGGGTACACAAGTTCTAGCGCAAGCAGGAAAACAATGTTTTCTACCTGGTATGGCCCTCTGTCGACATAGTCGCCCAGGAACACCAGGGCGTCCCATTCCCTCCTAGCGGCTGCGAGGCTTGAAAACACGTCTCCATGGGTATCGCCGACCACCAGAACCCTGTCCGCCTCTACACGGTATAGCTGGGGATCCTTCAAGTGTTTTCCAGCGGCCTCTTCAAGCACCTCTTCTACCGTCCTCCACGGTAGGGGTCTCGGCTGTGTATGCCTGAGAAAATCTTCTACTATTTTTTCAGGATTCATCGCTGGCGCCGTTTAACGGTTCGCCTTTACAGTATACCACCCCCTTTACTCTACGCACAAAGTTTGGGCAGAAGAAGCACTGCAGGAACGATACCTGCTTCTTAAGTACTGGGCACATCACAGCCTCCTTCTTCATCTGCGATATCTTTTTACGCGAGAGAGCCCCCTTCAGTTTTTCCGAGAGTTCCTTGGGAGTTCTAATGGCGCGGGGGAGCTTCTCCACGGGTATTGCATACCTATAATCCTTTCCCTCCACGAGGCTGGTAAGCCCAGCACGCATTTAACTATTTTCCGCCATAGAGCACTTCTCGCCAGCCCTTCTCCTTTGCCTCCTCGAGAAGACCCCGTAGGCCTTTTTCACCCATTATGGCCAGCACGTTGCTCCAGTTTATAGTGGTTAGGAACACCATTGCTATTACGAATAAAGCTATGGAGGCGGCGAGGCTCTCCCAGAAATGCTCTCTCCCAACGAGATCCACGACTACGCGGCCGGTGTAGGCTGTCACAACGCTTATCAGTATCTTGCCCGCCGTGACTGATACGAAGAATTTCTTCACGTCATACTTCATAACCCCGAGTAGCGCTATCACGACGTCGTCAGGACTAGGGGTCGCGGCGAATATGAATACGGCCGCTGCGCCGTAGTTTCCCAGCATTTTGCTTAGCCTCTCCATCTCCCTCCTCTTCTCTGGGCTTAGAAGCCTTGAGGCTTCCCTGCTCAAGTAGAAGACGACTAGCTTTCCTATACCCCCGCCCAGCCCGCTGACAAGCCCCACGAGTAGCGGGTCGCTGCCCGGCATGTATGCCGCGTAGAGGTATACCGCGACCAGGTAGGGTATAGGTATGAATGGTATGAGATTTCCTAGTATGGATACCACGAAGATCCCTGCGTAGCCTCCTACGCCTTCGGCGACGGCAAGTAGTAGGTCGATCAGGTTCACGGTATAGCCTTTTAGTTCTAGCGTCCCCGTTATTATAGGCTTTTATGCTTGAAACAAGGTCCCTCTTGAAGAAGCTCGGCTACGAGTACTACGGCTACGACGAAAAAGCTGAGACACCGGAATACGCGGATATAACATTCGGCCAACTGCTCGGAATAAACAGAGCGGGCGGGAAACTTGGGGAGCTATTAGGATCCCGGCTATATAGGCACCAGTACGAGGCTTACGCGGCGCTGAGAGAGGGATACAATGTCGCTCTTAAGGCCGGAACAGGGAGCGGTAAGACGGAGGCCTGGGTTTTCTACGCCGTTAAAGAGAAGAAAAGGGCCCTAGCCATCTACCCTACACTCGCTCTAGCCAACGACCAGGTCTCCAGGCTAAGGGATTATTCCGTGAACCTCGGCTTTAAGGTGGTCTCGCTGGACTCCGTTGAAAGAACGCGTCTCTCGAAGGAGGGCTTGACGCTTTCAAAGATAAGGGGCCTCCTGGCCTCTAGCGATATAGTAGTCACTAACCCGGCATTCCTGTTAATGGATCTAAAGAGGGTTGCTTCTCAGCCATCGAGGAGCCTCTTCATAAGAGCTTTGAGAAACCTTGACCTGCTTGTAGTAGACGAGCTCGACTTCTACGGACCTAGGGAGCTCTCGCTCCTCCTGGCAATGATAGAGATTCTGGCCGAGCTTAGCGAAAACGGGCTTCAAGTGGCGGTGCTGACAGCTACTCTAGCAGACCCCGACGCCCTATGCCAGGTGTTGGAGACCGCTACAAACAGGAAGTGCAGGGTCGTCGACGGGCGGCCCTTCAGGGTGGAGAACAGGGTGACCGTTGTTCTGGGAAAGAACATGCGTAGGCTTTTCGATGAGGCCAGGGAGTATAGGAGTCTATTGGAGAAGAGCGGAGCGGGGGGAGACGTACTTTCAGCCCTTGAAAGCTACGAAGAGTTCAAGAAGAGTGTATACAAGGTAATTGAAAGCTTGAAAGCCCTGGGAGTAGAGCTTCCGCAGCCCTACGTGGATCCCCTTGAGATCATCACGAGATACGTGGACGACAACTACGTAACGTTGGTCTTCACAAGGAGCATCTCTAGGGCGGAGGAGCTCTACAGGAAGGCGAGACACGTCCTTCCAGAGGAGAAGCGCGGCCTTATAGCGTCACACCACCACTTGGTCTCTAAGGAGAAGAGGAGCGAGATAGAGGCCGCCGCTAAACGAGGCGAGGTTAAAGTCATCTTCACTCCCAGAACGCTTGCACAGGGAATAGACATCGGGACAGTGGCTCGGATCGTCCATGTAGGGCTCCCGGACACTGTGAGGGAGTACAGGCAGAGAGAGGGGCGTAAGGGTAGGCGGCGGGAGATAGGGTTTACGGAGACAATAGTGCTCCCTGGCAGCAGGTGGGATAGGGAGCTGCTTTCTAGGGGTGTCGACGCGTTTAGAGAGTGGGTTGATGCTCCGCTGGAAGTGGCTGTTGTGAACCCCGACAACAAGTATGGTTTACTGTTCAAGTCCCTCTACGACTATAAGAGGGGCGGGAAGCTTTCTCCCAGGGAGAGGGGTCTGCTAGAGAGGCTGGGGCTCCTCAAGGGCCGCGAGCTTACACGGAGGGGGGAGCAGGCATGGTATTATATTAATTTCTACGAGTTCGCTCCCCCCTTCGGTATAAAGAGGGTTTTTATAAAAAACAATGGAGAGGAGAGGTACCTAGAAGACATTTCCTTCAGCGACCTCGTTGAAAAGTTCCAGGTGGGATGCTTCGACTATAGCAGTGACGGCGTTGTAGTGGAACTGGAGCTGGGCGGTAGAAGCGGACGTGTAGTAAGGCGTGTAAAGGTTGCCGAGATAAGGGAGCCGCTCCTCTATAAATATGAGCCGTTGGCCTATGCTCTAGAAGAGTATAGGAGGATAAAGTCTCGGTGGGGGGAGCGGGCCAGTTTATTTTCAGACTACGTCAAGGGTAGAATACATTCAGATTCCATCTGTAATGTTAGACCCCCTACATCGGGGTTTGGAATGTACGTTAAGATACCCTATAAGGTTGTCTGGATAGTGGAGGGGGAGGGGGGTAGGCTCGTAGACACGCCTGTCGGCACGCTTGTGCTAAAGGAGAGGCGTGTAATCGAAGTCCCATCGATGGTTGCTGGCAGATACAGTGATTTCGGTTATGGAGAAGTCTACGAGCTAGATCCGGGGGAAAAATTGGAGCGGGTGAGGCTGGGCCTAGCGACTTTAATGGTTTTTCTCCGCGAAGCCTATAGGCTGCCGCTCGGCGTACTCTCTTATTCCCTGAGCAATGTGGGCGGCAGAAAAACAATGATCCTCTGGGAGGAGGAAAGTTCGGGGCTAATCGAGAAAATAGACTGGGAGAGGGTGTACCGTCGCCTCGGAGATTATACCCCTTCGCGGCTCGGCGAGATATATCTAGCCGAGGTAGACGAGGAAGCCCACCTAGAGTGGCTCGCGCTTGGCGGTAGATGGGATCTGGCGGTCGATATGGCGAAGAGGGTTGTCGGCTATGTTCTGCTGTCTAAGAGAATCAGAGTAAGGCTGGGGGGCCTGGAGCTGTTTATTCCCAAGCCGGGGCCGCAGCTCGGCCTCTTATCCTTCGACACGCTACTGCTTCCACTTACGGAGGACGGAGAGGTGGCTTTGGGCTTCATCGCATTATATGACGGGGAAAACGTTGTTGTGAAAAAGGTTCTTAGAGAGTATACAAGGACTAGCGGCGAGGTGAAGGACTTCGAGGAATTGTTGATGAGGAATATCAATTCAGGCTACAAGGTACTAGTCTATGGAATTGAGAGAGTAAGAGAAGAGCTACACTCTCTCGGGCTGACATATTATGCCGCATTGCTAAGCGGCCTTGTAAGTATGGGAAAGGTCGTGGATGTGGAGGAGAAGTTTAGGCGCGTGCTCGGCGAAGAGTATGTTCCTCTAAAAGAGGTTGCCGCCGGCTTAGGGATAGAGTACCCCGTAGAGCTGGAGGAGGTTGCCGAGGAGCTGGCGAAAAGTAGGGCTAAGATCAGGGGGCTTCCTTATTCCAAGTGGCTGTATTTTACAAAGTATCTTTCACAAAAATCCGAGAAGTTTATTGAAGCCAACGTAAAGGCTGTCTATGTATCATGGCTAGCTTTAAACGAGTTTGAGAAAAAGAGAAAAGATAACGGCTAGGTGGAGAGGATGGTGTCGATTAAGAACATCGCGAGAAAAATTTACAGCTCCCCCGAAGAGGAGGTTTATGAGAAGATTGTGGAACACGCGGTTAAGTGCAGTGAGATAACATCCCTGTTTGTGCACGCGCTGGAAGACGCGTCTAGGGGGTTGTATGAGCCTGCCGCAGAGGCTTTAGGGTCTATACTTAGGCTGGAGGAAGAGGCTGACCGCATGAGAAGAGAGATCCTTGAGAGGCTCGCGGTTATAGGTATTCCGCCCAGTATCAGGCAGGACTATGTCCGTTTAGCGGAGAGAATAGATATGATAGGTGACTTGACGAAGGCGGCTGCACGTACGCTGCTCGTCATAGGCGTTGAGAATCTTAGCAGAGAGATGCTGGAAGTAGTTCTCGAGGAGGGCCGTGTAGCCGAAAACGCAGCAGGTCTCCTGGTTGATGCCCTTAAGGAGACGAAGGAGAATTATGAAAAAGCGTTGAGTATCCTCGGCGATATAGAGGAGCTTGAAGACAGGGGGGATGAACTATACATACACGCGCTCACGCTTCTTAGAAAAAACCAGGATCTTCTAGTCTATAAGCTTATAAATGACGTTGAGGCGTCCGTGGACGCGGTAGAGGATGCCGGCGATGTGCTAGAGGAGATTCTCGTCAGGATAATAAGGTGAACGCAACATGGACGGTCTACTATTTTTGCTGATAATTCTGGGACTATACGTTGCTTGGAGCGTGGGCGCGAACGATGAAACGATGGCACTTGTTGCAGGGTTGAACATCTTTAATATCTCGCTTATAGTGGCTGTGGGCGCGATCCTCGACTTCCTCGGAGCGGTTACGTTCAGTTATAAAGTGGAGGAAACTCTTGGCACAAGGCTACTCGGCTTCAGGTTGACGCCGGCTGAGGCACTAATTATAGTCTTCGCCATCGCCTCCTGGCTCCTGCTAGCATCATTGAAGGGGTGGCCCGTATCGACGACACACTCCGCGGTGGGCGCCGCAATAGGACTCGGCCTCTTCAAAGCCGGAATGACGGGCGTAAACTGGGGAGTGCTCTGGGAGGTAGTAGGCGGCTGGGTACTGTCACCGCTCCTAGGACTCATAGGGGCGTATCTCGCGATAAAGCTAATGTTAGCGCTGGCACGATCCACGATTAAGGGGCTGAGGAGGGAGTTTAAGGCAAGACACTTCTCCGGGTGGCTCCTCTTCGCATGGGCCGGGGTGACATCGTTTAGCAGAGGGGCAAACGACGTTGCAAATGCTACCGCGTTCCTAACACCTATAGCCTCGAACCCCGACCTAATCCGGCTACTAGGAGGCGCTGGGATGGCTATGGGCCTCTACGTTATCGGTAGGCGCGTCGTAAAAAACGTGGGCTTAGAGCTTGTAGAACTCGACCCTATTACGGCTCTAGGCGTACAGCTCGTAACGGCCCTCATACTGCTTGTTGGAACATATTTAGGCCTCCCCCTCTCTGGGACACATATTCTCGTAAGCGCGATAATAGGCGCCGGCCTCGCGAAGAGAGTATGGGTTAATACAACTAATCTGAGAGATATCGTCGTGACGTGGATAGCGACGTTTCCCGCCGCCGCTGTGATAGCCTATCTAACTTGCCTGCTCCTAACACTTGTTTTATAAAAATTACTGGTTCAACATTTTAGGATCACATGTTGAACCCTGCCTTGTAAACCGCTTCGGCCAGCCAAGGATTTAATTGACTCTACACGACGCTTATCACGTGAAGAAGACAAAGATTATCGCAACACTAGGCCCCTCCTCGTGGAGAGAAGACATTATAAAAAGGATGATGATAGAGGGGGTGGACGGTTTCAGGTTCAACTTCTCCCATGCAGACTATGAGGTATTTTCGAGGACAACACGTCTTATACGGAGACTCGACTCTGAGGAAAGGATACCTATAATAGGGGATCTACAGGGCCCCGTTGTAAGACTGGGCACATTTACCCCCTTCCCCGTGAGACGGGGCCAGAAAGTAGTCCTTGTAAGGGGAGAGAAGGCTGAAGGCGAGGGCGAGATACCTATTCCGGATAGCGTCGTCTTCGACGTTTTAAGGGAGGGGGACGTCGTACTAGTCGAGAGCGGCCGCCTAGCCTTCCGCGTGGTTGAAAGAAATGATGGGAGATGCGTGGCGGAGGCTCTAGTCGACGGTGTCGTGAATCCTAGGAAGACGTTCGCCATTAAAGGCAAGGATCTCCCCCTAAACCCTCTTACAGAAAAAGATGTTCGCGACGTAGAGTTCGCCGTAAAGCAGGGCTTTGACGCGGTAGCCCTGAGCTTTGTTAAGAGGGCGGAGGACGTTCAGAGGCTTAGGGAGCTTCTATACGACTTGGGGGCAGAGGATACGAGAATAATAGCGAAGATAGAGACCAGGAGTGCCGTGAAAAACCTGGACTCCATACTTCGGGAGGCAGACCTCGTTCTAGTAGCCAGGGGGGACCTGGCCATATACTATAGGCTCGAAGAGATACTCGGCGTCCAAAGGTATATAGTAGAGTCCGCTAGGAGACGCGGCAAGCCCTCTATCATCGCCACCCAACTGCTGGAATCAATGGTAAACAACCCGATGCCGACCAGGTCGGAGGTCGTTGACGTTATAACTGCTGTAAGGATGGGCGCAGACGCGTTGATGCTCGCCGGGGAGACCGCGGCGGGAAAGTACCCTATAGACGCAGTCGCTTGGCTTAACAGGATCATACGTGAAGCCGAGAAGGAGGGGGAGGAGGGAGAAGATCTGAAGCCAGAGAACCTTTACGAGGAGATAGCAAAGGGCGTCGTGATGCTCTCAAAGATCATTGAAGGGAAGATAGTGGCGTACAGCGAGAGGGGAAACACGGCACGCCGCCTATCAAAGTTTAGGCCGAGCAAAAACGCGTACGTGTTTACAAGTAACCCGAGAACAGCGAGGTATATGTCGCTACTCAGGGGGATTGCACCCGTGGTCGCCAGGGAGCTCGACAGGACGCGGCCAGACTTCTTTGAAAGCCTCCTCGAAGCAACCATGAAGAGAGAGATAGCAGGGGTAGGCGACCTAGTAATATTCACTGCAGGCCGTCGCCGCGGCGCCACGGACGTCATAAGGGTTGAGAAGATAAAGCCAAAACTGGGCGGTTAACTGTTTTTAGTTAAAAAAGAGTTAGGGCTAACCCTAACTTTATTTAAAGAATACGAGGGAGGAGAGAATCGTCTCCTCCTGTAGACCGGCGTCGAGGCCTATAATAACGCGTTCGAGATTCTTCGCCTCGACGTACGCCATCATGTTGAACAAGTAGATATATGGGAGCTCGACGGAATATGGCCTCAGCTTGTACTCCGTGTACCTTATTAGCGCCAGTGTAAGCCTGTTTAGAAGCTCTGTAAGCCTCCTCCTATTGATGAGATCCTCCACCTCCTCGCTCTCTACTTTAAGCTTCTTTATCATTGCGTCGAAGGCCGACTTAGACACCGTAAATGGTTTGGGGAAAACGTCCAGTAGGCGCTGAAAAGCGCCCCCAAGTGCTATCTTCCAGTAAAACAGCCTGACAAGGTACTCTGTCCTAACCACGTCGAGGACTGGTACAAGCTTCTTGGAGAAAAACCCCTCTGAAAGGATCTGGAGGAGATAAAGATAGTAGAGATTGTCTAGGAAGAACTCTTTTTCCGCCACACTGCCCGTAACAAAACTCGGCGTTTTACCGCCCCTATAATATGGAGTCTTTTTTAGAAGCTCCCACAGCTCGTTCTCGGTTGCCACTTCTGAAAGCCTTGCTGGGGCCAAGACCCTGCCATAGGGGTAGAAGAAGGGCTTCCTCCGTTCACCAACGATGTTGCGTAGTTGTATCTTCACGTTCTCTATTTCGAGCCTGTCGAGTAGTGCGTCTATAAATACTCCATAGTCCGGCGCCACCGAAGAGAGGAGTTTCATCCGAGAAATATAGACCCGGTACACGCTGTTGACCTTTTCCTTAATATCTGACTCCTCGTTGAACCCCCTGTAATCATTGAAGCTCGAGAGCGAGCGGTTACCCCTAACTATGGCTTCATAGTCGGCCCGCCCCAGGAGCCTCGTTTTTAAGCCATGGGCTCTCACTACGAGATACGTCTCCAAGCCCTTCACCCTTCGCGGACAACTTTCATGCGCACGAACTCCTCTATCTCCTCCTCCGTCACACGTTCCTCAATGTGCCTTAAGGTGTCCTCGAGGCTGGGTATTAGGTTGCGTTCAAGGCTGTTAACTACCCTGTTTATGTACTGTAGCTGCTCGCAGAGCTTCTCCACCTCCATCTCCTTATTAGCGACTATTATCATGGTCTTTATAGCCTCCCAGAGTTTCTCTAGAGCCTCCCTGTACTCGGGGTCGGCTACACGGGAGTAGTCTGGCTCGTAGACTATGCGTGCCTCGGGCACGGGAACTCCCTGCCTGCTAACTATAACGATGTCTATCTCAGGCGGCCTAACGAGGCTGGCTATCGATTCGAAGTCGTGCTCGCCGCGGCTCATCCTCAGCTGCGTGACCCTGCGCGCGGCCTCCAGGTATTTGCGCTCCGCCTCGGCAAGCTTCTTTAGCTCATCCATTATAGCGAAGACTTCTTTTACGAGCTGATCCCTCCGCATCTGCAGTACTTCTTTGCCCCTCTTCACGAGCTGGAGGCGGCGTCTTAAGAGGAGGAGCGTCCCCCTAGAGGCGGGTAAAAATGCTAGCTGTGAGGACACGGCTTTTCAACCCCTCCTATACTTGGGGTGGTACTTCTCTATAAGCCTCTTAGGTATCCTCACGAGCTCTTCCTCAGGCAGGATCGAGAGCACCTGCCAGGCGAGATCCAACGTCTCCTCGATGCTACGGTTCTCGTAGAAGCCCTGGTTTACGAACTTCCTCTCAAACTCCTCGGCGAACTTTAGGAAGTTGCGCATCCTCTTGCTCAGCCCGACCTCGCCTATTATCCTCGCCAGATCCCTGGCCTTTACGCCCCTGCTATAGGCGTCGTAGAGCTGGTCGGCGACATATCTATGGTCCTCCCTAGTCTTGCCCTTCCCTATGCCAGACTTCATAAGCCTGCTAAGGCTTGGCAGCACGTTAACGGGAGGATATATTCCCTGCGCGCTAAGCTCCCTGCTCAGGAAGATTTGCCCCTCAGTTATATAGCCTGTAAGGTCAGGTATCGGGTGGCGTAGATCGCCTCCCGGCATCGTAAGTATCGGGAAGAGGGTTATGCTGCCATTCTTCCCCTTCACTATGCCAGCCCTCTCATATATGGTCGCCAGGTCGCTGTACATGTAGCCCGGGTAGCCGAGCCTTCCCGGTATTTCTCCTCTCGCCGTGCTGATCTCCCTCAGGGCTTCACAGTAGTTCGTCATGTCGCTCATTATGACCAGCACGTGCATCCCGAGGTCGAAGGCCAGGTACTCGGCCACTGTAAGGGCTATTCTCGGAGTCATGAGCCTCTCAACAGCCGGGTCGTTTGCGAGGTTGAGGATTGCTACGAGCCTTTCAAGGGCGCCCGTCTCCCTGAACTGCTCTATAAAGAACTCCGCCTCCGTGTTTCTAAGCCCTATTCCAGCGAAAACAACGGCGAAACTTTCACCCTCACCCCTGACTGTAGCCTGCCTGGCAAGCTGGGCCGCGACTCGGTTATGCGGCAAGCCAGACACGCTGAATATGGGCAACTTCTGCCCCCTAATCAGGCTAAACATCCCGTCGATGACGGATATCCCCGTCTGTATAAACTGGTAGGGATAGACCCTGGCGACGGGATTCATGGGCTCGCCGCTTATTTCTCTCTCCTCGCCGGCGACTACTGGAGGCAGGCCATCTATGGGCTCAAAGCGGCCGTTAAACATGCGCCCCAGGACGTCCTCCGAAACCCTTATCTTAAACGTGGTTCCAGTGAATTTCACGAGGGTGTCCGTCTCAAGCCCTTCTCTATCGCCGAGGATCTGTACGACCGCGTGGCCCTCAGAGGTCTCTAGCACGCGGCCAAACCTCTCCTTACCGTCCTTGCCGAGTATCCTGACAACTTCGTCGTACCCCGCATCCTCTACGCCGTCAACTATCATTAGGCTGCCGCGTATCTCCTTCGCCCCCCTGTACACTTTGCCCGGGTACCTTTTCACGGCCTCGCGTGCAAGCTCCACCATACCCCATCACCCGCTCATGGGAGTCTGCTCTAATACTACTCCATGCCTCTTAGCGATGGAGTCGAGTTTAGCCATGACTCTCTGGTACAGCTCCTTTACGGCGTCTAGATCTCGTTCATCCTCCTTCACGCGCATCATCTCGTAGACCTCGGGGAGGTTCACTATCTCCTCGACGCTAACCCTCCGCGTTATAAGGTCGTATGCTCTGTCGAAGAAGTCTATCATCAACTTTAACAGCCAATACTGCTTAAGCGGTGGACAGAAGACGTCGACGCCTGTGAGGGCGGTCTGCCTAAGGAAGCCTTCCTTTAGTATCTCAGCGGCGAGCAGTATGAGCCTCTGGTCGTCCGGCAGCGCGCTTTCGCCGACGACCGACGCTATAGCCTCTATCTCGCTTGACACTGTGAGCAGCCTAAGGGCCTTGGCCCTGTATCTCGGGAAATCCTCAGCCACGTTCTTAACCCACCACCTCTCGACTATCTCAGCGTACTGGCTAAAGCTCCTCAGCCAATTGATCGCTGGGAAATGCCTCCTATAGGCGAGCTCCGGGTCGAGGGCCCACATGGTTCCCACGAACCTCAAAGTGTGTATGGTTACGGGCTCGTTGAAGTCGCCGCCAGGCGGCGAAACCGCTCCTAGAACGGTGACGGAGCCCTCCCTCTCCGGGCTCCCCAGAGCCCTCACCCTGCCTCCACGCTCGTAGAACTCTGCTATCCTGTCCGGCAGGTACGCCGGGTAGCCCCTTTCAACAGGCATTTCACCGAGCCTGCCGGAGATTTCGCGTAGGGCTTCAGCCCACCTGCTTGTAGAGTCTGCAATGAGGGTTACATGGTACCCCTGATCCCTATAGTACTCGGCCATGGTGATACCCATGTATATGGAGGCCTCTCTCGCTGAGACAGGCATGTTCGATGTGTTGGCGATTATAATGCTCCTCTCCATGATCGACTTCCCGCTTTTAGGGTCTATGAGCTCGGGGAACTCCTTCAACATTTCAGCGATCTCGTTGCCTCGCTCCCCACACCCAATGTATATCACTACCTGGGAGTCGCTGTACATCGCAACCTTGTGGAGCGTGACGGTCTTCCCGGTGCCGAAGCCTCCCGGTATAGCCGCGGCGCCGCCCTTAGCCACTGGGAAGAAGGTGTCTATGACCCTCTGCCCGATGATCAGGGGAACCTCGCTGGTCAGCCTCTCCGCGAAGGGCCTAGGCCTCCTCACGGGCCACTCCTGTATCATGTTAAGCTCGACTTGCCCAGAGGCTGTCTCTATAACGGCCACGGTGTCTTCTACTGTAAAGTTCCCTTCATGTATCTCTTTTACAACTCCGCTTATGCCTGGCGGCACCATTATCCTGTGTTCAATCATGGAGGTTTCCTGCACTGTGCCTATAACGTCCCCCGGAGAAACTTTATCCCCCACCTTCACGGTCGGCTTAAACTCCCACTTTTTATCCCTCGGCAGGGCATTTACCTTTACGCCCCTCCTGATGAAGGGGCCTGTCTTCTCCAGGATAACGTTGAGGGGCCGCTGCACGCCGTCAAACACCGACGACATAAGTCCTGGCCCGAGTTCCGCTACAAGCAGTTTGCCCGAGGCATAGACGGGCTCTTCCGGCCTTACGCCCCCTGTGTCCTCGTAGACCTGGACTACGAAGTGGTCCCTGGCCACTCTCACTACTTCGCCTAGAAGCCGCTCCTCGCCTACGTAAACCACTTCGCCGATCTTTATGTCGGGTATCCCCTTTGCAGAGACCACGGGGCCGGATATGCTTATGATAGACCCTACTCTCTCAGAGCTCATCAGGTATCAAGACAATACCCCTTTCGCCTTAATAAATAATATTAACCCTTCCCGCCGCGACGCAGATTTTAACGAGAAAAAAGACACACAGGTGTGAAACAACTCCTAATGGGCGCCCTGGCCGTACTCATTACAGCCTACAGTCTAGCCGCTGCCACGCTCTCAGCGGGCTACATAACAGTCTACCGTCTCAAGATAACCTATCTAGCAGAGGGCACGGGAAAGATAGGTGAGGAGATATTCTCCAAAACCTTCCCAATAGCACCCGATATAGAGGGGTGGCAACGCACGGTAAACTACACTCTTTACCTGAATGGAAGGACCATCCACGTGTTCGTAAAGAGGGACAGCCAGGGAAACAGGTACGCATACGCAGGACACGATATAGCTATCAACGGCAAGGCGAACATTACGTTGGTCGAGTATGTAGAGGTTATCCCCCCACCTCTCCGTGAGAGAAAGATCCCTCCCGAATCCCCCTGCGCAAGAGAGGAGACCTACAAGCAAATGCTTTACCTCGAGGGCTTCTGGGGGCACCCCTTCAACGGTGTTAGCCTAAGCGACCTAAAGCAGCTCTCAGAGAGCCTCGACGGGACGAGTAAAATCACCTATATATACAGGGTTATAGAGTGGGTTCTCTCAAACACCGAGTACAGGCTAGGCGTAAACGGAGGCGTAATGTACCCCACAGAGTTCTACGTGGAAAAACATGGCGCATGCGGCGACATACACTCCTTCATCGTAACAATGCTCAGAATCAAGAGGATACCATCCTATGTCTACTACGCCCTGATATATAGGCGGGGCGCCTCCGCAGAAATGTCGTCGCGGAAAGCCTCCTTCAAGACCGTAAACGCCCTGCCACACATCTTCGCCACGGTAAGACTCTGCGGCAGGGACTTCCCGGTAGACTTGACGTACCCTGCAGCGCGCGACCCCCTCTCCGCGATCCGCAACGCCGGAATAAATACTGGCGACAACGTTGTTGTACTCTACAGGATACTCGACGCCAACCCGAACGACTACCTTCTAGTCTACGCTCCGTCGAACAACTCGAGGGTGAACGTCGAAATAGAGATAACCAAAAACTCTTACTTTACCTCGAACAGGCCCCCTCTCCTAGCAATCGCCGCTCTAGCACTACTGGCCGCGCTAGCCGTCATCTCCCTACTTAAGTCTACGTCCACAGTAGGGACATATAACGTGTAAATCCCCGTATGGCAGCTCGCGGCCACAGTACGGGCAACGCTTCTTTCCACCGCTTTGCCCCGTGGCAGCCGTTGGCTGAACCGCTGGAACGGCCGGCGCCGCCACAGGGGCGGCGGGAGGCCTCGCTGGCTGGAGGGGGGCTTGCTGCGGGGGAATAGGGGCTTGCTGCTTCACAAAGGCCGGCTTTTCCGGCTCCACTCTTTCAAGCTGTGGGGGCGCCTCTTTTATCTCTATCACGGGCTCAACGCTTTTTTCTTCCTCCGGCTGGGAGGGCTGGGGGGCGGGCTTCTGCACTATAACAGGCTTAGCGACCTCCACGGGCTGCTCCACGGGCTTTATGGGCGACGGCGGTACAGCGGGCCGCGTCACTGGGGGGGCTTGAACCGGCATAGGGGGAGGCTGCTGTACCGGTATGGCCTGCACCTCTCCCGGCTGTCTAGCGGCCGCCTCCACCTTCTCGGCTAGGTCGAGCTTTAACCTCATGTAGAGA
>Ga0256833_1000888_pt1 | contig 22671 bp, 19 predicted proteins | sample 356284metaG_FD_190535 | JGI IMG/M metagenome (GOLD analysis project Ga0256833, IMG submission 190535) | Hydrothermal vent microbial communities from Mid Atlantic Ridge, Atlantic Ocean - 356-284 | ecosystem: Environmental > Aquatic > Marine > Hydrothermal vents | place: Atlantic Ocean: Mid... | reverse complement strand
GCCCGCCGTTTTTAGTCTCCGAATGCAGGCCACCATTCGGTAAGTTCTGGAAGGGAGAGAAATTTTTCCCGGAGGTGGGCTGCCCGATGCGTTTGCCCGCATCTTTTGAGGGCTTTATAAAGGAGAGGGAAATGAGGCCAGCCTGGTGGTTTTAAAGCGATGGCTTTTTCCAGATATTTTATAGCCCTCTTACAATTTCCTCGCTTAAGTTCAATCTTTCCAGCAAGGGCTAAGGCCTGGCTTTGAACCCCTGAAGGCTCTTCTAAGAGGGGAGATAGAATTTTTTGGGCTTTTTCAAACCTCTTTTCTTGCGAATAAATAATGGCCAGAAGAAATTTTCCTGAAGGGGTAGGGTCACTCTCTAAAAAATTTTGGAGGGGCTTTCTCAGTTTTTCGTTTTTGGTGAGCAGAAAAAGTAAGGTATAGGCTTGGGGAGGAAAACTCTTTTTTTGACGCAATTTTTTGAGTTCGCCAAAAGCCTCTTTTTCAAGGCCCAGCTTCAAAAGGTAAAGTCTCGCTAAAAAGAGATGGTCTTTTCGGCTCAAGGCCTCTTGATAGAGTTTTTTCCTCTTTTCAAACCAAGCCTCAGGTTTTCGGGAGTAAAATTCCGTTCCAGAAAGATGGGCGAGGGGGTCCCCTACTACCACGGTTTGCCAGCTAAGATAGGCAAGAGACCTATAATAGGCTTCTGCCAAAGGTTTTCCGCGCAAATAGGCCGGAAAGAGAAGATAAGGCCTTGCCGAGGCAGAAAGGTAAGGTTCATAAGCGTTTCCCGAAATTCCCGTGATCCCAAGGTGGATGAGGTCTGCGATCAAGGATTGAGGAGAGCCAGCAAAGTGCTTGTGTTTGGCACGCCAAGGAGCTCCCACCTTCCAGCCAGGGGGTGGTTCGCGAAAAGTGCGGGCACTGGTGCTTACATAGGTAACTCCAATGGCACCTGGAAGAAAATCTAAAAAAAGGCGACGATCAGGAGGATAGTTGGGATCATTTGACCCCCAGGAAGCATAGCCGATCACCCTTTTGGCAGAAAGTAAAAAAGCCGGGTCAAAGGAGAGTTGAAACTGAAGCCCTGGAAAATCTCTAAGAAGAAGATAGGTAGCATGGAGCCAATTGTCTCCTGCTGCTTTGGGCCCGTCTTTGGCGTCAAGCACCAGAGTGTAAGGAGGTTTTACTTGGGGGGCAAGCAGGGCGTTGCTAATTAGCCGGCGGCAATCTTCTTCGGTATATCCTGCAATTCTAGTTACTAGGTATATGTCAAAACGATCGTGTTCAAAAGGAACTTCAAGAGGGGCTCTGAAGAAGGGGTTTGGGAGCCAGCCTCCCAGACGATAAGGACCGTAAAGCATTTTTCGGTAAAGAAGAGTAAGCTCAGAATCCAAAGAGGAGGCATCACCCTTTCGGGCTATCCTTCCTTTAATCTTGTGAGGAATATCTGGCATGAGCACGATGGCGAGAATCTGGTCCATGAGGGCCGATTGTTTGAGGAAATTTGCTAGTGGTTTTTCTATAAATTTAAGGTAAAGAGGCCTAGAAATCTCTTCTTTGCTCGGCAAATCAAGAAAAAAGAGGTTTTGGAGAGGTATTTTTCTCTTTTCTACGTAAAACTTAGCAATTCTTACAGAGCGGGGCGATCTTTGATTTGCTATCACCAAAACGCGATCTGGAGTCAAATAGCTTGGAAGGGCAAAGGTTAAAGTGGTCTGAAAAAGCCAAAAGAGAAGAGCGAGGGCTAACAAAGGGGTATTTCCCCTTCCAGGTAAATTTTCTTTCCGTCATAGTATAATTTGTTTACCCGTACCCGGACCCCGGCTTTTAAGGCCTTTTCAAAAAGTTTGGCAAACTCGGGATCTATCTCATGGGCCGGACGAAAACAGGTGGCCTCCTTCCGAAAACATAATATCCACAAAAGGGCCCCGAATCCCTTCTTTTGGAGTTCGATAAGATGACGCAGGTGTTTTTGGCCTCTGGTAGTAGGGGCATCTGGGAAGAGGGCCTCTTGTGCTTTGGCCCAGGTACAGCCTTTTACTTCTACGTAAACCGGGGGGCTATTTTCCATTTGGAAGAGATAATCAAGCCTGGCTCCTTCAAGGCGCGGTTCTGCTACAAAATCCAAAAGTCCTGGAAAGAGTTTAGCCCCTTGAGCTCGAAGGATCTCTTCACTTAGCCTGCGGTGATAACCAGAGTTAGCAAAGACCCAATGCCCTTGCGCTTTGCCAGCTAGAAGGTCCCAAGAGGTACGTCGTTTGGCTTTGGGGACGTGTTTGAGTAAGACTTTGTTTCCGGGGATTAAAAGATCAGGGAGTCTTCCCGGGTCGTGAACGTGGGCTTCGAGGATCTTTCCGTCTTTTTCAACCAAAGCCAGAAAACGATTAGGACGCTCTACAAAGAGGGCTTCGGTATCAGCAGGAATTTCAAAAACGGGCTCTGTGCCGGATTCTTTGCAAGATGAATTCTTCAAAATCCCTCCCTGGAGCAGGTTCTAAAGGTAAAACGTAACACGGTTTGAGCAACTTTTGAAACTCAAGGAGCTTGACAGCGTCTTTTTCAGTAGTCAAAAAAGCTTCGGCTTTTAAGGCTTTTGCCTTCTTTAAAAGATGTTCAACAAGCTGTTTATTGTACTTTACATGGTCTGGAAAGGGCCAAAAACCAACTATTTCGCATCCAAGATCTTTAAGGCTGCGGCAGAAAGAATGGTTGTCTCCAAGGCCTGCGAAGGCAAAGATCTTAAATGGAAGTGTTGATGGCCCCTCTCCTGGTTTGCCGAGCAGGTAAGGCCTTAGGTGCTTATAGGGAATCCTAAAAAGGGGTTTTTGAAAGGATTTAAGTTTTTTGTAGAGGGCCTTATCTACCTCTCCCGCTTGGTTGATCTTGGTTAGAAGAAGGGCAGAAGCTTCTTTTAGGACTGCCCAGGGTTCCCTTAGCCTTCCGGCGGGAAAGACTCGTTGGGCAAGATGGTTTTTTTCAGCAGAAAAAAGCACTAAGTCAAGGTCTCTTTCAAGTCTTAAGTGTTGGAAACCATCGTCTAGAATCAGAATTTCAGCCTCGAATTCCTTAATCGCCCAAAAGGCCCCCTGTACCCGATCTCTAGCTACCATGACAGGGCTTTTACTCTTAAGGGCTAGCAAGAAAGCTTCATCTCCTATTTCATCAGGCCTCAAGAGGGGCCCTTCTCCCCGGCTGGCAATTGCAGGACCTTTAAGTTTTCCGCGATAGCCCTTGGTGAGGATAGCAGCCCGTATCCCTTTAGCCTCCAAAAAATTGGCAAGCCAAAGCACCAAAGGGGTTTTTCCTTCGCCTCCCAGTGTAAGATTCCCTACACTTATTACCAAGGCCCGAGGCCGATAGGCGGCTAAAAATCCTTTTCGATAAGCTTTCCTTCGGAGGAGCATGAGTACGCCATAAAGAAAACCCAAAGGAGCAAACAGGGGTGCCACCTTGGACCAAATCTTTTCCATAGGCTACTTTTTTTTCTTTAAGGGAATCACTTTTCTGGGGCGAGAAAAGCTGTAGTAAAGTTCTCGGTAAAGGGGGCAGCGGTTTATTATTTCTTCGTGTCGGCCCTGATCAACAATCTTGCCGTGATCCATAACTACTAAAAGGTCGGCATCTCGGATGGTCGAAAGTCGGTGAGCAATAACAATAGTGGTCCTCGTACGCATGAGCTTCTCTAAAGCTTGTTGAACTTTCTGCTCCGAGACGGCATCTAAGTGACTGGTGGCTTCATCTAAAATCAAGATAGGGGGGTTTTTGAGAATAGCCCGGGCAATAGCAAGCCGTTGTTTTTGGCCTCCTGAAAGGTTAAAACCCTTGTGCCCCAAGACGGTATCGTAACCTTGAGGAAGCTTTACGATAAATTCGTGGGCATAAGCCATTTTGGCCGCTGCGATTACCTCTTCACGGCTGGCTCCTGGCTTGCCAAAGGCGATGTTTTCGTAAACTGTGGCGTTGAAAAGGACGATATCTTGAGAGACCAGCCCGATAAGTTCTCTCAAAGAAGAGAGATCAAACTCTTTCAGATCTATTCCATCAAGGAGGACTTTGCCGAGGGTGGGGTCGTAGAAGCGTGGAATGAGAGAGATAAGCGTGGTTTTTCCGGCTCCACTAGGCCCGACGATAGCGGTGACTTTGCCAGCTGGTATTTCGAGTTCTATATCCTTTAAAACCCAATCCGCTGTATGAGGATATTTAAAAGAGACCCGTGCTAGGCTTAAACCCTTATGGGGAGCTTTAGCCTTCCTTCTACCACCCTTTTCCTCTGGATAAGAGAGGATATCTTCGATGCGTTCTAAAGCAGCAGAAGCGTCGTGAATGCTGGTATATGCCCGGGATATTTTTCGTACCGGGGTGAAGGTCATCAGGATAGCCGTAAGAATGGAAAAGAAATCTCCTGGGGTTATAGAACCCCGCACGATAAGAAACCCTCCATAAGTGAGTACGAGAGCCCCTCCTACCCCGGTGAGGATATCTACAATCAGCTTAGAGCCTTCCCGGTATTTGGTGACTTTTAGAAGAAAGCGATAATAGGCATAAAGTTCCCTGCGAAACTTTTGAAGGAGAGATTTTTCTTGTCTGTAAACTTTTATTTCCCGAAGCCCTTGGATACTTTCATTGACCCGGTGGGTAAGGTTGGCAATTTCTTCCTGAGCACGATGGCGAGTTTTACGGGCCTTTCGGCTCATCTTACGTGCTCCGAAGGCTACAGCCGGAAAGACGGTGAAGGAAAGCAGGGCCAAATCCCATCTCCTTGAGATAGCTACTGCTACTAAGGTAATAATGGTAAAACCTTCAAGGGTAAGCGTCTTGAACACATCTGCTAGGATGGGTTCCACCGTGGCGGTATCGTTTATTACCCGTGACACTATCCGACCGGCGGTTTCTCTTCCTGCCTCTCCTACTGGAAGCTTCAGGAGTTTGGCATACATTTTTTCACGCAGGTCATTTGAAAGACGTAAAGAGGCCATTCGCATGAGATAGGCCTGCAAAAAGGTGGTAAAGCCCCGCAAAAAATAAAGGGCAATAATGGCAAGGGGCAAAAGTCTAAGATAAGTGTAGTTTTTACCGATGAAAATATCGTCAAGGACCGGTTTTACCAACCAAGCCACCGAGCCTGAAAGGGCCGAAGCCACCGCACTCAGGAGAAGTGCTAACAATAAAAGCCCCCAATAGGGGCGCGCGAGTTGTAGGCATTTCTTTAGGACTATTTGGCCCAAAGTGCCTCCTTTAAGCGGCAAGTCCCTGACGGCGGGCCATTTCAAGAAGCCTCTTAATACGGTCTTCAATAGGAGGGTGGGTGGAAAAAAGATGCATCAGGCCGCTGCCTTTTAACGGATTGACAATAAACATCTGGGCCTGGGCAGGATTTACCTGCATAGGAATTTTCCGGTTCCAGGCTTCAAGTTTTTCAAGAGCCCGGGCTAAAGAAAGTGGACAACGGCAAATCTTGGCTCCGGTGGCATCGGCCAGATATTCCCGACTCCGGCTTACGGCCAGTTGGATAAGCATTGCTGCTAGAGGAGCCAGAATTATCATAAAGATCAGTCCTATGTAACCTAAGGGGTTATGATCTTCCTCATCGTCTCCGAAAAGACCTCCAAAAAAGAGGGACCACTGAGCAATGTCAGCCAAGTATGCAATTGCCCCGGCAAGTACCGCGGCTATAGTAGAGACCAAAATGTCGCGATTTTTGATGTGGGCAATTTCGTGTGCCAGAACTCCTTCAAGCTCATCCCAGTTAAGGATATTCATAATGCCTGTGGTGACGGCAACCGCGGCATGTTCTGGGTTTCTACCAGTGGCAAAGGCATTTGGGGTTTCGTTTGGAATGATGTAAACCTTGGGTTTTGGAATACCTGCTTGTGCGGCTAGTTTGGCTACTAGTTGGTGTAGTTCAGGGGCCTCTGCAGGTGAGACAGGCCTTGCTCCAGCCATCTTAAGGGCTAATTTGTCTGAATACCAGTAAGCAAAAAAATTAAGCCCCCCTGCCAAAACAAGGGCGATAAAAGCTCCTGTGCGCCCTCCAAGGGCCTGCCCCATAATAAGAAATAGGGCTGTCAAAGCTGCCAGGAGCAGAAAAGTCTTTAAAGTATTGGTAAACATGAAACCTCCTGATGTGAAAGTTTCAAGAAAGTTTTTGGTGAAAATGAGGTATTTGCCCATTAAAAATAACCGAAAAACCTGTTAAATCAAGACTTTTGGAAAAAAAGAAGGTGACTAACACACATGAGATAAAAAGCCGCGGTTTCGGCTCGTAAAGTTAGAGGGCCTAAAGAGACGCTAAGAAATCCGGCATCCTTCAAGAGAGAAATTTCTTCTTCAGAAAAACCTCCCTCTGGACCGCTTGCCAATAAGAGCTTTTGGGCAGAAAAACTTTCAAGAATATTTTTTAAGGTAACTTTTTCTTCCCTTTCATAAGCTACAATCTTCTTTTCTGCCTCCAAAGAGAGGGCTTCTCTGAGTGAGAGGGGCTGGTAGATTTTTAAAGGCCAAAGTCTTCCGCATTGTTTGAGGCTTTGGAGAGCCCGCTTTTCAAGCTTTTCTCGGAGTTTTGGAGAGGCTTTGACTATTGTTCGCGAAGAATAAAAGGGGATTATTTCGGTTATTCCTAGCTCTACCGCTTTTTCTACCAAAAAGGAAAGGAGCTCTTTTTTCAGGAGAGGAAGTAATAAAATGACCTGAACTTTAGGGGGTGGCTCTTGGCGTAATATTTTTTCTGCCCTTACTAGGACTTTTTTTCCCAGTTTTTCTACTCGGGCCAAAAATTCCTTTCCTTCAAGATCAAGGAGCCTTATCCAGGTGCCCTCTTTTAACCGTAATACATCTTTAAGATGATGACTTTCTTCAGGGCTCAAAAAATAAGGGCTTTTAAGTTCGATTTTAGGAGCTAAAAACCGGGCTAAGGTTTTTTGAGATCGAGAAGCACCCATTCTTCGAATTCCGGATCTAGGCGTTTAAAAACAAGCTTAAGCCCAAAGGATTGGTATTTTTGAAGAAGCTTTTCGCTTTCATCTTCTAAGAATCCCGAAAGGAGGAGATGCCCCCCTGAGTTCAAAAGTTCGACCAACTTTTCTGCCATGAGCTCCAGTTCATAGGCGGAAATATTGGCAAAAATGATATCAAAGCCCCCTATAAGTTCCCAGACAGGGGTAGTGGAAACGAAGACCTTCTCGTGGAGATGGTTGCGGAGAACATTTTCTCGGGCTACCTCAGCTGCTTCGGGGTCGATATCGATCGCTATTACCTCTCGGGCTCCGAGTTTGGCTGCGGCGATAGCTAGAATGCCGGTTCCGGTTCCCACGTCAAGTGCAACCGGGGCCAGCCCTGAAGGGGAGAAGATCTCTTCAAAGAGTTCTTCCATTCTTTCAAGGACGAGATAGGTGGAAGGGTGATGTCCGGTACCAAAGGCCCGGCCAGGGTCAATTTCAATCAGGATTTCATTTTTTTCAGGTACGTATACTTCCCACGAGGGCTTGATGACAAGCCTTTTTCCTACTTTATGGGGCCTAAAATAGGCCTGCCAAGCACATTCCCAATCCTCTTCGGGAAGAGGTCTCGTTTCCAACGAAAATTTAAATTCTCCCGGATGTAATTCTTCAAGGCTGGCAAGATATTGGTAGATCTTTTTGATAAGTCCGGTCTCTGTTTGTTCCGGGGCCAGATATCCTGTTACACGGGTAAGAGGCCCTTCCTCCGGATGGGGTTCAAGATCTTCACATTTTACTCCGTGCCCGGTGACCTCTATGAAAAAATTGCTCACCGCGTCAGCCAGATATGCAGGAACTATAACGGAAATTTCAAGCCAGAGGCGTTCTTTCTCTTTCTCCATGGCGGAAAACTAAGCATGAAATACTTGATTTTCAAAGTGCTTTCTGGCATCTTCGGGCTATGCTGTGGACAAAGGGATGGTATTTGCGGCCAAATCCTAAGAAGTCAAATATTAAGATAAAACCTTCTTATCTTTTATGGTTTGCCCTCTTTTTTTTAGGAGGGCTAAATCTCTTCCTTTTTTGGCAAAATCTTCACTTAAAAGAAGAGATTGTTTCTCTCAAGCGCCAAATTGTAACTCTGGAGCTCCGAGAAAAAGAGCTTGAGACCCAACTCGACCAACTTGAAAAAGAAAATGAGGAGCTCCTCCAACAGGCAGTAGGGGCTCTGAGAAAAAGAACTTCTTATGTAGAAAAGATTATTCGTCAATTGGGTCTTTCGCGCCACTTTGGAGCCTTACATAAAAAGGCCCTTGGTGGACCTTATCTACCTCCTCAAAAAGAATACGAAATCTTGCTAGAAAAAATCGCTACTTACATTTCTAAGTTTGAAAAAGTCCCCCTTGGCAAGCCATGTCGAGGCTACATTTCTTCTTATTATGGATACCGGCGAGATCCTTTTACTGGAAGACGGGCCTTTCATGCTGGAGTTGACATTGTAGCCCGTTATGGGGCCCCGGTGCGTGCCACGGCAGATGGTGTTGTTTACAGGGTAGGGTATTCCCGAGGCCTTGGACGCTACGTGAAAATAAAGCATCGACACGGTTTTATGACTGTTTACGGCCATCTTCGCAAATACGTAGTCAAACGCGGAGAGAGAGTTCGCAAAGGAGACATTATTGGCTACGTGGGGAATACGGGCCGTAGTACAGGGCCTCATCTTCATTACGAAATAAGGCGTTGGGGAAGGAGCTTGAATCCCCTACGTTTTATTCGAGCCGAAAGGCGTCTTGCCAAAGTTGCCAAAGTGGTATCCGCCCGCTAATTGCCTCCTTTTAGAAAGTGATTAATTAGTTTAGTGATTAGAATTCGGTAGTCTTTTGATTGTGAGGGGGAAGAGATATGATCGAAGCCCGCGGTCTTACGATGGTCTACGGTCCGGTCATAGCAGCGGAAGAGGTTTCTTTTCTGGTAAGACCTGGCGAAATCATGGGGCTTCTTGGCCCAAATGGAGCCGGGAAGACCACTATTCTCAAGATACTTGCCACCCAAATTGTTCCTACTAAAGGCGAAGCTTATGTGGCCGGGGTGAATGTTGTCGAAAATCCAGAACTTGCACGCCGTAATTTGGGTTTTCTTCCCGAAACTGCCCCCCTTTACGACGCTATGGAGGTAGGAGAATATCTCTCTTTTGTTGCAGAGGCAAGAATTTCTCCCCAAAATCGTAGGGAAAGACTTTCTTGGGTGAGGGAAACTTGCGGCCTTGATGAAGTTTGGTTTACTCCTCTTTCTCAACTTTCAAAAGGTTATCGCCAGCGTGTGGGGTTGGCCCAGGCCCTTATTCATGATCCTCCATGCCTTATTTTAGATGAACCTACCTCTGGTCTTGATCCTCTTCAAATTATAGAAATTAGGCGGCTTATAAAGGATTTGGCGCGGGAGAAGGCCATTATTTTTTCTACCCACATCCTTCAGGAGGTAGAGGCTCTGGCGGATTGGGTAAGTATAGTCAACGAGGGAAGGATAGTAGCCCAAGGGAGGTTTTCCGAGCTTGCCAAAGAGGCCTTTGGGGAAGAGATTTTGTCTTTGTGTACGGATAAACCTTTTGAGGGGGTAAAAAAGATTGCTGGTTTGAAGGTTGAAGATTTTCGGAAAGAAGAAGGGCGTTACTGCTATCGTCTGCGCAGTAAAGAACCAAAAGAGAAAGAGATCATGAAAGAGGCCTGTCGAGAAGGGGTAAACATCATTTCTCTGGAACGTGAAAGCGAAGACCTTGAAAAGATTTTTTTGAGCCTTATAGCCCGCCAAAAGGAGGGAAAGAATGTCGGGGCTTAAAGCGGTTTTCAAAAGAGAACTCGTTTCTTATTTTAACGCCCCCATCGCTTATGTCTTCGCGGTGGTCTTTCTCCTCGTGACCAACGGCCTTTTTATGACCACTTTCTTTTTGACCGGCCTTTGCGATATGCGAAATTTCTTTCAGACCCTTCCTTTGGTCCTTATTGTCTTCATCCCTGCTCTTACTATGCGTCTTTGGGCCGAGGAAAGAAAAAGCGGTACTATTTCTCTCCTTTATACCCTTCCAGCTTCTACCGGGGCTTTAGTGCTAGGCAAATTTTTGGCGGCTTTCTTTTTTGCTCTTCTTACGTTGGCAAGTACTTTTGTGATTCCGGTCATGTTAGCAAGTCTTGGTGACCCGGACTGGGGCCCCATTTTTGGGGGCTATTTAGGAGGAGCCCTTCTTGCTGCCTTTCTTATCGCTTTGGGACAGGCGATCTCAGCCTTTTTTGAAGATCAAATTGTGGCTTTCATTATTGCCCTGGTAATAGGTTTCTCGGCCTATCTTTTCGGTACAGATCTAGTATCCACTTCCCTTGACAGCTGGTTGCCAGGGGTAGGGCACTTCCTACGTCAGGCCTTTGGTATCCCTCCCCATTTTTCTTCTCTAGCCAAGGGTGTAGTTTCCCTTAGAGACCTCTTTTTCTTTGTTTTTTATACTTTGGCTTTTCTTTGGTGGAACGGGGTTACAATAGGAGGATATTTACGCTATTTTGAGCGCAAGGCCTTCTTTTTGGGTTCGTTCTTCTTGGTAGCGGGTCTTTTCTTTTTGAATGCCGCTTTGGCCCAGATTCGGCTTCCGCGTCTCGATCTCACCGAAGAAAAGATCTACACGGTTTCGCCAGCAGCCAGAAAAATTTTAGAAAGACTTGAAGTCCCGATTAAAGTTACCTATTACGTCTCTCCCAAAGAGGAACTTCCTGCTCCTATGAAGACCATTGCCCGGGATGTGGCAGATATTTTAGCAGAATTTGCAGCCCTTTCTCCCAAATTTTCTTATCGGATTGTAGATCCTACCAAAGATCCAGATCTTATTCCTAAACTTCGCGAAAAAGGTATTGTACCTTTTGCGGTGCAGACTATCGAACGTGATGAAGTAAGTGTGAAACGCATCTATAGTGCCTTAAGTATTTCTTATCTAGACAAAAAAGAAGAGATTATCCCGGAAATCATGCCTAATACCTTGGGTACCCTAGAATACGACATCATTTCTCGTATCTATAAGCTTACCCTCAGAGAAAAGCCGGTTGTAGCTCTTCATTCTCCTGCCCCTGTTGGTTCCCCTTTTATGATGGGGCCCCAAGATCCTTACCGTACGCTCCGAGAAGTACTTGAATATACTGGTCTTGAAGTACGTACTGCTCCGCTTACCAAAGAAGATACGATTCCTAAAGAGGCCCGTCTTCTTTTTATTGTGGAACCCAAAGAGCTTAATGATCGTCAACTTTACGAGATTGAACGATTTCTACGGGAAGGAAAACCCGTAATTATTGCAGCCCAAGGATTCAAATATTCTTACAATCCCGGGCCGGAAGGCGAAATTGTGGCTTATCCCATGAAAGAGCCCTTAGCTATTAACCGCTGGCTTCGAAAAATTGGTTTAGAAATAGATGAAAGGCATCTTTTTGACGAACAAAGTGTAGTTCTGGCCCTTTCCATTCCTCGCCGAATCGGGATGTTTACCGCCATTGTGCGCCAGCCTGTGAAATTTCCAATGCAGATAGAGATTCTTCCCTCCCAGATGAACCAAAAACTTTCGGTGACGAGCAGGCTCAATGGTCTCCTTTATCTTTGGGGGAGTGCACTCAAAATTTCATCCCAAAGACTTCGTGAAGAAGGTCTTGAGGTAGAAGAACTTTTCTACTCAAGTCCGCGTTCTTGGCTTCATCCATTTAGCCCCGGCCCTCTAGTAGCAGAAAAGCTCAAACCTGAAAAGAAAGACTTAAGAGGTCCTTTTCCCCTAGCAGTGATGGTTTCGGGAAAGTTTCCTCAGACCTTTAAAGAAGTTCCTCCTTGGCCTGCTAAGGATAAAGAAACAAAAAAAGTTCCAAAAACTCCCACTGCAGAAAGACATCTTAAGGAGGCGCGAAAGAGCCGTTTGGTGCTTATAGGTTCCAGTGAGATGTTTGCCAATACGGCTATTCAGGCCTTCAGTAACGCGATCTTAGCGGCTAACCTGGCTGAAAGCCTCACCTTGGGAGAAGAACTCTTGTATATTCGAGCCAAAACCCAGGTACAACGTTATCTCCCTGATCTTACCGACCGTCAAAAATTTTTCTGGCGCTTTATGACCACCTTTTTACCTCCGGCCCTTTGGGTAACTTTTGGGCTCCTGCATGCGGTTAGACGTCGAAGACGCCGTGAACAATACCTGCGGAGGAGGAAGAAATGAGCAAAAGGGTGGTGCTGATTTTGGCAGTATTTTTTGTTTTCACATTGGCCTTCTATGCAAGTGTGACGAGGCAGAGCAGCGAAGGTGCCAAAGTTGTCTTGACCTCCTTGGGGGATAAGACTTTAAGGGAAGCCAATAAAATCGAAATATATCAGGGTGAAAAAAGAAAAGGGTTTAAACTTTTAAAAGAAGGTGAGCATTGGGTTATCATCTCCGATTTTCGTAAGCCTGCCAAGGAAGGAACAGTCCAAGAGTTTTTGGAGACTTTTGCCGATCTTTCTGGAGAAGAACGGGCCCAAGGCCAGAAGTATTTTTCTCGTTTTGGAGTGGATGAAAAGAACGGTCTTCACATCGTTTTTGAGAAAGACGGTGAGGTGCTTTCTCATTTTATTGTAGGAAAGAGGGGGCCTTGGTGGGAAAGTTCATTTGTAAGGCTTGAGGGAGGAAAAAAGATTTACCTTGTGCCGGTAAACCTTTTAGCCAAATTAGAAATATGGGATGAAAGCCCCAGTTTACCGAAAGAAGAGGCTTTTTTAGATTTGGAAGTTCTGGCCCTCCCCCTCGAAGAAATAAAAGAGCTTTCCTTTAAAGCCCCTAATATTTCATGGAGTCTGCATTTGGAAGGCGAAAATTATATTTTTGAAAAGGACAGTCAGAAAAAGAAACTTTCTTCAGAGGAAGGAAAAAATTTTTTACGTCGTCTTTTTCCTCTCCTTGCTGAAGGAATAGTCCCACCAGATCAATTCCAAAAGCCTTCAGCCACCTTGAATTATCTTTTGCGAACAGGGCAAAAAGGTCAACTCTTTTTTCAATGTCAAAAGGAAAATTGTCTCCTTAAAAAGGGAGAATTTGTTTTTAAGGTCAAAAAGGAAAACTTAAAAGATTTCTTTGCTCCTCTAAGCTCTAATAAGACTAACGGATAGAAACAGCCCGGATTTGTTTAAGATCCGTATGACCGGCAAGTACTTTCCAGATGCCGTCTTGCTTAAGAGTGAGCATCCCGGCTCGCATAGCTGCCTCTCTAATTTGATGAACCGGGGCATTTTTGATGATAAGTTGGCGGATTTCATCATTTGCTACTAGGAGTTCGTGGATTGCTAACCGACCCCGGTAACCAGTGTTATTACAGTAGGAACAACCTTTAGCTTTAAAAAGGGTAGCTTCTTTAAAGGCTTCAGGAGTCAGGGGAGTGGTAGGATGTTCGCCATATTCTTCGATCAGGAGTTCGATTTCTTTTTCGGAAGGTTGATAAGGTTCTTTGCAACGAGAGCAGAGTCTTTTAGCCAGACGCTGGGCCAAAATTCCCAGAAGGGCATCGGCAAAATTATAGGGGTCCATACCCATTCCCAAAAGCCGCGTTACAGTTTCGGGAGCACTGTTAGTGTGGAGGGTGGTGAAAACCAGATGCCCCGTAAGGGAGGCTTCTATTACCGTGCGGGCAGTTTCTTCATCGCGAGTTTCCCCTATCATGATGATATCTGGGTCGGCCCGCAGGAAAGCCCGCAAAACCCGGGCAAAATCGAGGCCGATTTTAGGTTTTACCTGGACTTGCCTTAACCCTTCTTGCACAATTTCTACTGGGTCTTCAGCGGTCCAGATCTTTTTATTGGGACGATTAATGTATTTAAGCGCGGCGTGAAGCGTGGTGGTTTTACCGGAACCGGTAGGCCCTACTACCAAAATAAGGCCATAGGGCATCTCAACAAGCTTTTTGAATTGTTCAAGATATTCCGGCCGCAAACCCAATTGATCAAGCGGCAAGGCCTCAGCAGCTGCTAAAATACGCATCACAACATCTTCGTTGTTTTCGATAGTAGGAATGGTGGCAACACGTACCTCAAAAAAACGTCCATTTTTGAGGCGAAACTTGATTTTACCGTCCTGAGGGAGTCTCTTTTCGGCAATATCAAGACCAGCCATAATTTTATAGCGTGATACTAAGGCCCTTTTGTAAGTGAAAGGTATTTTTTTGAAGGGATGGCATTCGCCATCAATCCTCAAACGGACCTGAGCTCCTCGTTTGCCGGGCAAGGATTCAATGTGGATATCGGAGGCTCCTCTACGATAAGCTTCCTCTAAAATGTGGTTGGCTAGCTGGACAACGACACTGTCAGCAAGTTCTTCCTCGCTTACGTCTTGATCTTCATCTTCGCTTACTACTTCGAGTTCACTAAGATCTTCCGGCAGGTTAAAGTCGCTTTTTCCGTAAAAGTAGTCAATAAATTTAAAGATATCTTCTTTGATACCCACCCGGATTTCAAAATTGTCCGCCTTAAGGACCTGGCGTATCATATCGAGCCGAAGGGTGTCAGAAGGATCATCTATGAGGAGAATAATGCGATTATTTTCCTCAGCGATAGGGATGCAAACATTTTGCCGGAAGAATTGTTCTTTAATCCCTCCAATACAGGAGGGTTTGGGGCCAAGATCAAGTTCGTTAAATTCCAGAAAAGGGTAGCCGTAATACTCTTCGAGAGCCTTTCCGATTTTCTCTTTGGGAATTCCAAAGTCTTCAATTAAGACGTTTTCTAAACTTTGTCCTTTTTCGGCAGCCAATTTTTGGGCCTTTTCGTAGATTTCTTCGTCCAAAAGTCCTTCACTAAAAAGGAGTTGTAAACGTCCGTATTTACTTTGAAATTCCTTAAGTTTTTTGATTTTTTCAGCGACATCTAAATAAGAAGAATTATAATGGTAAGCGTGACTATAAGCCTCTAGGGCTTCTTTGAAACGTTGATTTTTCTCATAAACTTGCCCTAAAAGATAATTGAAGGCAGCCTTTTCATCGATGGTAAGCCCTGGAAGCTCTAAGGCCATTTTGAGGATGGAGGCAGCTTCTTCGTATTTTCCAAGGGCTAAGAAACATTCGGCCATTCCCCGGTAGATTTCTGGATCCTGGTGTCCTTCGTCAAGAAGGCGCTGAAAAATTTCAACTGCGGCTTCAAAAAAACCGCTCTCTTTTAGGACTTGAGCTTCTTGTAGGGACTCATCTAAAGACGTTTCGACTTCAATCTCTAAGTCTTCTTCGATTTCCTTTTGGGCTTTTAACTCTTCTAACTCTTGGATACGGGCCTGAACTTTTTCTGAAAGGCCATTTTCACTTCCTTCATCTTTTATTTTTTCAAGAAGGGCTTTAAAGGCCAAGATGGCCTCGTCATAAAGCCCTTGTTCGGCATAAATTTCAGCTTCTCGAAATATTTGCTCGAATTCTTGTTCTGTCATCATACTTTAAGAATCGGGAACTCTTGCTCCTTGATAAAGAAAGAGCCGCCACCCTTTTTGGAGACAAAATAAGCGTCTTCAGGTATGGAAAAGGGCAAAGCTTCTTCGGCCAAAATCACCCCACCTCGCTCCTCCTCCCAAAGAATTAAAATAACCTTGGGGCTTGTGCTTTTTTTGAGAAGGGGAAGTACCAGATTGCGGAGCTCTTTTTCTTCTTTATTAGCAAGGCTTCCGCGGAGTTTATTTTTGAGTTTTACAAAGGAAAAATACACCCAGAAACCCAGCAAGAGTTTTAGCGGAAAGCCTCCATTTATTTGGTTAAACCATTTGCTCTTAAAAGGGCCTAAATAAGCTACCTGTTCTGCGGGTACGAGAAATTCCTTTTCGTCGATAAAAACTTGATAAGCCTCCTTGAAAGGAAGGTCTTTTTTAGAGGATGCTGTGGCAGAAGTAGAAGGCCTAGCTGTTGGGCTTATTGGGTGCTTTTTTAATTTAGCAAAGGTCTTTTCTTTTATTTTAGATAGATCTGGCCTTTCTTCTTTGGGGAGAGCTTCTAAGGTTTCACTAATTTCCTTCAAGGCCCTCTGACAGATAATTTGCCAGGCCTTCATCTTCGAAGAGCGACTAAAAAGCCATTTCAGGATGAGAAATCTTTGGTAATTTTGAACTAGTTGGTTTATTAAGTTTTGGTGCAATTTTTCTTCCGGGGTTTGAGGTGAAGAGGCCTTTTTAAGTCCTTCTAGGCCCTTCTTGAGGTGATGATAATAAGGTTCACTTTCTTTGCCGTGTACTACAATGAGGTTTAAGGCCACAATGCCTTGATGCAAAAAATGCAACCATTCAGGACGGGCTTCGTGAGCGCGGTCTTTAAGCCAGCTTCCTACTTCGTGAAGGAGATCAAAAATAGGGTGAAGATGAGATGGTGCCTTTTCTCTGGCCTCTTCAAGGGCTGTTAAAAACTCAAAAGAGGTTTCAGGAGTTACTTCCCATTCAAGTCCGAGAAGGGCTGCGGCTAGTTTTTCGAGGTCTTTTTGATGGAGCCCCTCTTCCTGAGGAGTATCAATTTCGATACCCGGCTCTATTACTTCATCAAGATTGGGAAAATCAATAACTTTACCCTCTTCTTTTGGAGATTCTAATTCAAGAGGTTCAAGTTCTACTGGAGTCTTTAAAGATTCATCTTCAACGACTTCTAGTTCCTTCTTAGGGCTTTCTACCTTGCCAAAGATTTCATCGATGGCCTTATCTACGGCCAATTCGAAATCTTTATCGTTAGGAAGACTCATATGATGCCTCCTTCGGCCTTGGCTTGGGCCTGGCTAAAAACATATTTGCGAGCTACATACTTAACGGTACGTTTGCTAATTTCTTTTAAAGTGTCAAAAACGCCGATCCCTTTAATGGCAGCGGCTTCAAAATAAGGGGCTTTAAGCTCACGGTTAAGGTCGTTTTCGAGCTCCTCAATGGTAAGGAGGGGTATGTTGGCGCTTACCAGATCACGCTTATTATATTGAAAGACAAGTGGAATTTCTTCCAGATTTAAATTGTACTCTTTGAGATTATTTCTCAAATCTAAAAGACTTTCGATATTTTTTTCACGGCGTTTGCGAAGGGAGTCTGCCACAAAAACAATACCGTCAACGCCTTTCAACACCAGTTTTCTAGTGGCCCGGTAGTGTGATTGCCCAGGGATTGTATAAAGCTGGATACGAATATCTAAGCCATGGATCTTTCCTAAATTGATAGGAAGGAGATCGAAAAATAAGGTTCGTTCTCCGCGCGTTTCGATGGTAAGTAGTTTTCCACGATATTTTTCGGAAATAGCATTATAAATGTAGAAAAGATTAGTGGTCTTCCCACAGCGGCCAGGGCCATAGTAAACGATCTTACAATGTATTTCTCGCCGGTTGAGATCAATTAGTGCCATACCTCACCTTTCAAGGGTCCTGCCTTTTTAATCGTTTTCTGTAAGGAGGTTGAGAAGTTCGTGGGCTACTTGATTTACCCTTAAACGAACTAGGCCTAAAGGGATCTCGTCGGTAAAGATGGTTACCAAGATAAAATCCATCCCGATTTTGGTGAAGTGAATATTGTCTCGCTTTCCCTTGTGGTAGAGAATTGAGAAATCTTCTTCTCCCAAGAGCTTTGCGATTTGGGCAGTAGCCCCAAAATTGGCAGCAGCCAGAGCAGCCAACGAAGTAGTATCAACTCCGTTTTCGTTTCCGGCGGCGACAATAACGTTTCCGGCCTCATCAATCAGGATGGCTAGCGAGACCCCAATGGCCAGGAGCTGGCTATCTAGGACCCTTTGTAATTCTTTTACTTTTTCTGCGGTTACGACCATTGTACCCATGACATTCCTTATTTTCGGCGTGAGAGAGGGGAGACTTTAAAAATCAAGTTTTAGAAACGATTTGCCGAATCTTTCTTTTTGAAATGGATGAGAAAAAATGGGCTGAAATCCTTAAAAGATTAGAAAAACTCCCTACTCTTCCGCAGATAAGCCAAAGGGTTCTTACGGCAATAGAGAAAGATGCTTCTGCTCAAGAACTCGAAAAAATCATCCATGAAGACCAATCTTTAGCTGCTAAAATCCTCAAGATAGCCAATTCTCCTCTTTATTCTGGTGGAAATACCATTAAAACTCTCAGAATGGCCATCGTAAGATTAGGTTTTGGAGAAGTGAGAAATATCGTTTTGGCTACCGCTTTAAACTACCTTTTAAAACCTACAGCCACCTTCAAAAAATTTGACTTAGTACGCCTTTGGATTCATGCGGTGGGAGTAGCACGGGCCGGGTTTATTTTAGCGACAATTGAAAAACACCAAGACCCCGATACCCTTTATACCGCGGGCCTTCTTCACGATATCGGAAGACTTATTTTAGCGGTCTTTTTTTCCGATTTTTTCTTAAAAATCTTGGCCCTTCAGGAAGCGAAGGGGTGTTCTTTTCGTGAAGCTGAAGAAGAAATAGGCCTTTCACATGCGGAAGTAGGGGCTTTGGTGGCTAAACATTGGAAATTTTCTGACGAACTCCAGGATATTATTAAAAACCATCATCATCCGCTAACTAATGGGCAAATAAACCCGGGGGCCTTTTTTATTTTTAAGGCCGATCTTGTGGCGCGTGCGGCAGGTTTTGCCCCAGAGATAGATTTTTCAAAGCTGCCTCGTTGGCCTAGAGAACTTCCTCTCCAAAAAGACAAACTCTCAAAAGCAGTCTTAGCCCTTAAAAAAGAAAAGGAAGAACTCCTTTCAGCCTGGCAAGGAATCATCGCTTCTTGATCAAGAATAGAATTAACTAAATTATAGAATAAAAACTTAAGTGAAATTTAACGCTATTTTTAGAGGACTTTAAGTTTTAATCTGGGATAATCAGGATTTAGCTACCGCCTTCTTCCTTGACACCTTTTATGAAGCTTACTAGTCTCGCGTTAACCAGGTGTAGAGAAAAACTCTTTAAGGAGGTTATTGATGTCGGAAATCAAAAAACACGACACCCCTATGCTGGAAGAGCTTAAAAGTGGTCCTTGGCCGAGTTTTGTAGATGACATTGAGCAATACGGTGAGAAGCATAAAAAACAGTCCTGTTTTGATCTTCTCGGCCAGCTTGAGCTCTCTTACAAGCACAAAGAGACCCACTGGAAGCACGGTGGTATTGTGGGCGTTTTCGGTTATGGTGGTGGTGTTATCGGCCGTTATTCTGACCAGCAGGAAAAATTCCCTGCTATTTGGGCTTTTCATACTATCCGTGTAAACCAGCCCGCTTCTAAGTTTTATCATACTTCTGCTTTGCGGAAACTTTGTGAATTGTGGGATAACCGTGGAAGTGGAATGACAAACTTTCATGGTTCCACGGGTGATATGGTCCTTCTTGGGACCACGACGGAGCAGCTTGAGCCTGTTTTCTTTGATCTTACCCACCAGATGAATATGGACCTTGGTGGTTCCGGTTCTAACCTTCGTACCCCCTCTTGTTGTATCGGTAAAGCCCGTTGTGAATGGAGTTGTATCGATACGCAGGAGCTTTGTTATGACCTTACTATGACTTATCAAGATGAGCTTCATCGTCCGGCCTTCCCTTATAAGTTCAAATTTAAGATTTCTGGTTGCCCTAATGACTGTGTGGCCGCTATTGCCCGGGCAGATTTTTCTATCATCGGCACTTGGATTGATGATATCCGTATTGATCAGGAGGCTGTAAAGGCTTATGTGGGCGGTGAGCTTAAACCCAATGCCGGTGCTCATTCTGACCGGGATTGGGGCCCGTTTGATATCCAAAAAGAGGTCATTGACCTTTGTCCTACCCAGTGTATGTACTGGGATGGTGAAAAACTCCATATCAATAATAAAGAGTGCAACCGCTGTATGCACTGTATTAACGTAATGCCTGAGGCCTTGCGCCCGGGAACCGATACGGGAGCCACCATTCTTATGGGTGCTAAGGCTCCGATCCTTGAGGGTGCTCAGCTTTCTACAGTGATGATTCCATTCATTAGGCTTGAGCCTCCTTATGACGAGCTTAAAGAGATCATTGAAAACGTCTGGATGTTCTGGATGGAAGAAGGAAAGAACCGTGAGCGTTTAGGAGAGCTTATGCAGCGTGTTGGTTTGGCCAATTTTGTAGAAATTGTGAAGCTCAAGCATATCCCGCAGATGATTCGGGAACCGCGTTCCAACCCGTATGTATTCTGGAAGGAAGAAGAAGTGCCTGGTGGATGGAAGCGTGACATTAAAGAATTCCGTGAACGTCATCCGGCCTAGGATATTTTTGAAAAATAGGGGGGCGAAGCCCCCTCTATCTATAAAAAGTTTGAAAATTTAAGGAGGGAGAAGATGTCTGATCAGATTTATCAAAAGATCCAAGAGGCTCAGCTAGACGAAATTTTTAGCAAGCCTTATGACCCTGAACTGGGAGAAAAGCTTTATAATCCTCAAAAACCTATGGAGAACCGTATTACTGATATTGGTCCTCCATATTATGCTCAGTTCTTCCCGCCAGTTATTAAAAAGAATTATGGTAAGTGGAAGAGCCATGAAATCATCCAGCCCGGTGTGATTAAGTACACCAGTGAAACAGGTGATGTAGTTTATGCCGTGCGTTGTGGTACCCCTCGTCTCATCACCACGGATTATATTCGTGAGGTCTGTGAGATTGCTGATAAATATTGCGAAGGTTATGTTCGTTGGACCACCCGTAATAATATCGAATTCCATGTTACCGATGAAGAAACTTTGCGAAACCTCCTTGAAGATCTCAAAAACCGGAAGCACCCTGGAGGTTCATATAAGTTTCCGGTAGGTGGAACGGGTGCCAGTGTGACTAATATCGTCCACACCCAGGGTTGGGTCCACTGTCATACTCCGGCTATTGACGCTTCTGGTATCGTAAAGGCGGTAATGGATGATCTTTTTGAGTATTTTGGGAGCCACAAGCTTCCAGCTCAGGTACGGGTTGCTTTGGCCTGCTGCCTCAATATGTGCGGTGCGGTCCATTGTTCCGATATTGCTATTCTTGGAATTCACCGCAAGCCCCCTTTAATCGAAGATGACCGTCTGGAATATGTGTGTGAGATTCCGCTCGTAGTTGCTGCTTGTCCTCTTGGTGCTATTAAGCCTGCGACAGTTGAGATCGATGGTAAAAAGAAAAAGACGGTCCGGGTAAATGAAAAACGTTGTATGTTCTGTGGAAACTGCTACACCATGTGTCCGGCTATGCCTCTTGCTGATGGAGAAGGTGACGGAATTGCCATTTTGGTGGGTGGTAAGATTTCTAACCGGGTTTCCCCGCCTAAGTTCTCCAAGCTCGTTATTCCCTATATTCCCAATGAGCCTCCGCGTTGGCCCACAGTAGTAAAGTGGGTTCGCAAGATTCTTGAGACTTATGCTCAGCATGCTCGCAAATATGAGCGTCTCGGAGAGTGGGCGGAGCGTATTGGCTGGGAACGCTTCTTCGAACTTTGCGAGATTCCATTTACTGATAAGACGATGGACGATTATCGTCTGGCTTACGATACTTATCGGACTTCGATGCACTTTAAGTTCACCAGCCACGTGGAGATTAAGTAAACACGTGGGAATAAATAAGGAGGGATTGTCGTATGGATATTGAAGAGGTCAAACAGAAGATTTTGGAATTTATGGAAAAGAAGGCTAAGTCTAAATCAAAGATTTATCTAAAAGATATGCAGCGGGCTATTCCTGATGCCAAGCCTATGCTTATCAAAAAGGCTGCTAATGAGCTTGTGAGAGAAGGAAAACTTGAGTACTTCTCCACTGGCTCTACGGTTATGTATAGCTTGCCAGGGCAAGATCTTGAGAAAGGAATGAAAGAAGAATAAGAGAAAGGGCCGAGATATCGGCCCTTTCTCTTTTTAACTTTTAGCAGATGGTAGTTTTGGTATAAAGATAGGTTTTACATGTTCCTTGATTATTCCTCTAGTGTTTTGGACCTTTAACTTTTCAAAGAGAAAGCTGATTTTTTGGGCTAAAGTCTCCATGATTTTTTCTTTGATTTGAGGGTCAAGATCCCACCATTTTTTCTTGAAGGGTCCAAAACCTTTTTTACGCATCTTATAGATAAATTGGGCTTCAGACCATCCTTCCTTCCATTCTTTGGCAAAATTTTTCTTCAAAAATTCGTAAATTTCTTCTCGGAAACTTTCAGGAAGGGCGGGGTGATCATAAATAAGATTTTGGAAACCGGTAGCGAGATGAATTTCACAACACCCTACCTCAGGGAAAAGATGAAACATTTCATCTGGAAGGGTAGAGGCCCCATGTTGGACAGCCCCTGCCATACCATATTCGCGCCGGGCAATTTCGGAAAGGGTGCGCAGAGTTTCAAAATCTACAGCCACTTGGGCTACTCGTCCGTCTGGAAGTACTACCCCACCGTGTGAGGTGCCGGTTTGGACACTTATTTTAGAGATCCCAGGCCCTTTTTTAAGATGGGTCTGGTAAACTTTCATAAAAGCCCTTAATTCTTCAGGCCTGCTGTTATGCCCCCCAATTTCACCGATTTCTCCTCCTACGTTTACTGTGACTCCTTGGGGTTCACGTTCTCTGATATAGGTTGTCATCTCAGCAGTAAGCAAAGAGTTGTAATATTGTTGCTCTTCAACAGTAGGTTTTTCGATTTCTACCAAGGTAGAGGCGTCGATATCGATTTGGTAAAATTCCGCCTCCAGAGCTTCATCGATAAGTTTATAGATATTGGCTTTTTCTTTTTCGGGAGCAGCGAAAAAGGCCTGGCGTTTAAACTGAAAATGGTCTCCCTGTATGAATACCGGCCCTTTAAAGCCT
>Ga0256833_1000887_pt1 | contig 22685 bp, 21 predicted proteins | sample 356284metaG_FD_190535 | JGI IMG/M metagenome (GOLD analysis project Ga0256833, IMG submission 190535) | Hydrothermal vent microbial communities from Mid Atlantic Ridge, Atlantic Ocean - 356-284 | ecosystem: Environmental > Aquatic > Marine > Hydrothermal vents | place: Atlantic Ocean: Mid... | reverse complement strand
CAAAAGAAGGGGGGATTAACCCCCCTTTTATACCTCCTGTCCAGCTTCCAGTCTCTCAAGATACTCCTCAGCGGCCCATGCAGCAGTGGCTGCGTCACCAACTGCCGTAGCAACCTGATACAGGAGTTTTTTTCTGCAATCCCCGGCAGCGTAAATTCCAGGTATGTTTGTCTCCATATTCTCATTTGTAATTATGTATCCCTTCTCATCCTTTTCAACAAGGTCTCCAAGAAAAGCGGTGTTGGGAGTCACTCCAACATAGATGAACACACCTTCTGCATCGATCACCTTAGTCTCACCAGTCTTCACATTTCTGATTCTTACACCAGTTACACCCAGTTTATCACCTATGATTTCCTCAACCACACTGTTCCAGACAAATTCAATTTTCTCATTTTTGAATGCCATTTCCTGATTGGCCTTCTCAGCTCTCAGCTTATCCCTTCTGTGCACTATGTACACCTTTGAACCAAATTGAGTAAGGTAAACTGCTTCCTTCACTGCAGAATCACCACCACCAACAACCACTATGGGAACATTTTTAAAGAAGGCACCATCACATGTGGCGCAGTAGGAAACACCTCTTCCTCTGTACTCCTCTTCGCCGGGGACACCTAATTTATTTGCATCGGCACCTGTGGCAATTACAAGGGCATCAGCCACATACTCCTGCTCCCTGACCTTCACAATCTTTTTCCCCTCTCTCACCTCCACAGAATCCACCATACCATCCTTTATCTTCAATCCAAATTTCACAGCCTGATGCTTGAATTTCTCCATTAAATCTGCGCCGGAAATTCCTTCGGGGAAACCGGGATAATTTTCAATCAAATCTGTAGTTCCTGCCTGTCCCCCCGGCACCCCCTCAAACAGAAGAACATTTCTTGCAGCTCTCGCGAGATAGATCCCGGCAGTGTAACCAGCAGGTCCACCTCCGATGATTATGGCATCATACTTTTCCATTTCCAGTAACCTCCTCCAGATTTTCTTAAGGAAAAACTTTTTTAATAATATAGTATTTTAGTAAGATTTTTCAAGGGGGTTACCCCCTCACTATCTCCCATCCCCTCTGGCGGGCATAGTTTTCCAGGATCTTTGTGGGGTTCACAACTACAGGATGGCCCACAATTGAGAGAAATTCTATATCATTGTGGTGATTTCCATATCCATAGGAGAGGGAAAGATCAACTCCATGCTCAGAGGCAAATCTCTCCACACACCTTCTCTTAAATTCACCAATACAGATATTTTCAAGAGGTCTGCCTGTTAATACCCCATTTTCATCCTTCTCAAGTTCGGTACAGAGAGCATAATCAAAGGAGAGTCTATCTTTAACATAATTCATAAAATAACAGAGCGAAGCTGAGGCAATAACCAGAAGGTGTCCCTGTTTTCTGTGATATTCTATCCTCTCCATAATCACAGGCGAGAGATCCTTTTCTATGTACCTGTGGTAAAACTCCGGAAGATACTGCTCAAATTCTTCCTCTCTTCTCCCCCTGTAAAAATTGAGGAGGATGTCAGACATTTCCGCTTCTGTGATTCTGTTCAATTTGTAAAGGCCGTAATATGAAAAAGCTTTAAGTAAAAAGGGCAGGGACATTTTAAAACCTTTCTCACGCAAAAATTTGAATCCATACTTACCACTTTCACCCCTGATAAGGGTACCATCAAAATCGAAGAAAGCCGCTATTCTACCTTCCCTTTTCACTTTTCTTTTCCTTCATCTTTTTCCATTTACCACTTTTTATGTAAATCTCAAGTATGGAAATGGCTGCTGGAGTCACACCACTTATTCTGCTTGCCTGTCCAAGATTTTTAGGTCTTATTTTTGTGAGTTTCTCCACAATCTCTTTTGATAGACCGGGAATTACTGAGTAATCGATCTCTTCAGGAATTTTTATTGACTCAATCTTTTCAAATCTCTTTATCTCCTCCTCCTGTCGTTTTATGTAACCCTCATACTTTATCATTATCTCAATCTCCTCAACGGCATCCCTTCTCAGATCGTCACGTCCATATCCCAGTTCCCTTAAGATCTGGTAATTCATCTCCGGTCTTTTCAGGAGATTATAGGCTGACACACTTTCCCTTGGAGGGTTTATTCCATATTTTCTCAAAATCTCCTTTGCTCTGTCGTTCATCTTCACCTTTGTATTCTTCAATCGCTCCATCTCTTCCTTTATCTGTTTCATCTTTTCAGTAAAAACCTTCCACCTGTAATCATCGACAAGACCGATCTTCCTTCCTATGGGGGTCAACCTCTGATCAGCGTTATCTTCTCGCAGATGGAGTCTGTACTCAGCCCTACTTGTAAACATCCTGTATGGCTCATTGGTTCCCTTTGTGACAAGATCATCTACGAGAACACCAATAAATGCCTCTGACCTCTTCAACACGAGGGGTTCCTCTCCACGAAGTTTCAGAACTGCATTGATCCCCGCAATGATCCCCTGAGCTGCCGCCTCCTCATAACCACTTGTTCCGTTGATCTGTCCCGCGTGAAAGAGTCCTTCCACTCTCTTTGTCTCAAGCCATGGCTGAAGTTCAGTTGGATCAACATAATCATACTCAATGGCGTAACCGGGTCTCATTATCTCCACATGCTCAAGACCCTCTATTGACCTCAGCATCTTAACCTGAACATCGTAAGGCAAGCTTGTGGCAAGACCATTCGGATAAACTTCATTTGTTTCAAGCCCCTCAGGCTCAAGAAATATCTGGTGCCTCTCCCTGTGGGGAAATTTCACAATTTTATCCTCAATGGAGGGACAATACCTGGGACCAACACTCTTGATAACACCTGTGTAGATGGGACTCCTGTCAAGACCTGACCTTATAATAGAATGGGTTATATCATTGGTGTAGGTTATGTAGCAGGGTACCTGCTCTCTTTCTATTTTTTCAGTCAAAAAGGAAAAGGGAGGCGGGGGCTCATCACCATACTGTGGTTCAAGTTTATCCCAGTCAATCGTTCTGCCATCCAGCCTCGGTGTTGTACCGGTCTTCAATCTACCAACCCTGAAGCCAAGTTTTATCCACGACTCAGTTAACTGAGAGGAAGGCGGCTCAGCAAGGCGTCCTCCACTGTAATGCTTGAGACCGATGTGGATCAAACCCCTCATAAAAGTTCCAGTTGTCAGGATCACAACTGGTGCAAGAAACTGCAGACCAATAGCTGTTTCCACGCCATATATCTTATTGTTCTCAACAAGAAGTTTCGTTACAATATGCTGCTTTACATCGAGATTCTTTTGATTTTCAATTGTCTTCTTCATTCTCTTACGGTAGAGAAGCCTGTCTGCCTGTGCTCTGGTTCCCTGAACCGCAGGCCCCTTACTTGTGTTCAGTTTTCTGAACTGAATTCCAGTCTCATCTATGGCAAGAGCCATCTCACCACCAAGAGCATCGATCTCCTTAACCAGATTCCCCTTTGCCAGCCCTCCTATGGCAGGGTTACAGCTCATCTGTCCTATCATATCAAGGTTAATGGTGAGCATAAGGGTTTGTGCACCCATTCTTGCCGCAGCAAGGGCCGCCTCAATTCCTGCATGCCCACCACCCACAACAATCACATCATACTTCTTATCATAAACAATAGCCATATCACCACCCCTTTTAGTTAATTATACACAATTTTTTCTTTCTTTCCCCTATTTCAGCCGAATGATTCACGTGAAACATTATATGTTTTGACATATCTCAATAAATAGTGCTACTCTTTAAAAAAACAAAAAGGAGGGAAAGATGAGTGGAGAACTTCACAAGTTTCTTGAGTTGAGGAATTTTCTCCTCAACGTGAAATCTTACAGAGAAGCGTATGAAAAGTTTCATTGGCCCCATCTAACTCAGTTTAACTGGGCCATCGATTACTTTGATACAATTGCAAGGGGTAACAAAAAGCTGGCTCTTATCTGTGCAGATGAAAACGGAATGGAGAGAAAGGTAACCTATGAAGATATGAGAAAGAGGTCCAACCAGGTGGCAAACTTCCTGAGAGATCTGGGGCTTTCCAAGGGAGACAGAGTGATCGTTATGATGGACACCTCTGTGGAACTGTACGAATTGATTCTTGGAATTATGAAGGCGGGGGGAGCCATAATCCCTGCTGCAACTTCTCTCCCTCCAAAGGATGTGGCAGACAGAATTGAAAGGGGAAATGTAAAATTCGCAGTGGCACATTCAGCATATGTGGATAAATTCGAAAAGGCAGGAGAAATCTTAAACACCTTAAAAGCAAAAATCGTTGTGGGTGATACAACTCCCTGCAGGGATGAGGAAAACTGCTGGATCAATTTTAACGAATCAACAAAATATCCACTGGATTATGCACCACCATTCATAACCTATTCCACTGATGAATTATTCCTCTTCTTTACATCGGGTACAACATCAAAACCAAAATTAGTCATTCATACCCATACATCATATCCTGTGGGACACCTCACAACGATGTACTGGATTGGAGTGAAACCAGGGGATATCCATTACAACATAAGTGCTCCAGGATGGGCAAAATTTGCATGGAGTTCCTTCTTTGCACCATGGAATGCAGAAGCAACAATACTAACTTACAGATACAAACAATTCATAGCAAAGGACGTTCTGAAAATTATAGAGAAGTACGGTGTCAACACTTTATGTGCACCACTCTCTGTTCTGAAACTCTTCACCCTTGAGGATCTCTCTCAGTACAACTTTAAAATAAGGGAATTTCTGAGTGCAGGAGAACCTCTGAATCCTGAAGTGGTAAAGAAGATAGAAGATGCCTTTGGTGTCCCGGTAAGGGAGGGCTATGGACAGACAGAAACAACGGCTCTGGTTGGAAATTTCAAAGGGGAGCCAAGAAAAGAGGGCTCAATGGGGAAACCAGCACCGGGCTACAGAATAGCACTTCTTAATGACCAGCTGGAGGAGGTCAAGCCCGGAGAAGATGGGCAGATTTCCATAGAAATTTATCCCACACGACCCCTTGGTCTCACAGTGGGCTACGATGATCCGCAGAGAAACAAAGAGATTTTTAAAGGAGGGTGGTATCTCACCGGTGATTCAGCATACAGAGATGAAGATGGTTATCTCTATTTCATCGGGAGAACAGATGATGTTTTCAAGAGCCTCGATTACAGAATAAGCCCATTTGAGGTGGAAAGTGAGTTGATGGAAGCCGAACCTGTCATGGAAGCTGCAGTCGTACCAACCGTTGATGATAGGGGAAGAATTGTGCCAAAAGCATTTATAGTTCTCAAACCCGATTACAGACCCACAAGAGAGACAGCTCTTGATATTTTCAGGTTCATCAGGGATAACATAGCTCCCTACAAGAGACCGAGGTCAATTGAATTCATGCAGGAATTCCCAAAAACAGTGAGCATGAAAATAATGAGAAGAGAACTGAGGGCTTATGACAGGAAGTTAAAGGAGGAAAACAAGAGAGGTGAATATGAATTCTTTGAGAAAGAGTTTGCAGAGGAACTGAACCTTGGAAGGAGGAGGTAAAATGAGCAAAAAATATAACCCAGGGGAACCCTATGATTACCAGTTAACTCTTGATAAGCTCCTTATAACACCAAAATTTTTCGCACCAGAGCAGGAGATTGTTTACAGAGACAAGGTCAGGTACACCTACCGTGATCTTTTCAAAAGGATAAACAAACTTGGTTCTGTTCTTGAGAAACTGGGAGTTAAAAAAGGTGATGTTATAGGAATATGGGACTTTGACAGCCACAGATATCTGGAGATGTTCTTTGCCATTCCAATGTTTGGAGCAGTTATGCACACAATAAACTGGAGACTTTCTCCGGAACAGCTGATCTACATTACCAACCATGCCGAAGATAAGGTAGTTTTTCTCAATAAAGAATTTCTCCCTCTTTATAAAGCAATAAAGGATAAACTCACCACTGTGAAAAAGGTAATCATGATCACCGATGATGAAATCGTTGAGGATCCCATTTTTGACGGAGAATATGAAGCTCTTCTTAAAGAGGGGAATGAGGAGTTTGAATTTCCTGAACTTGATGAAAATACTCTTGCCTCAATATTCTACACTACCGGCACAACAGGATTGCCAAAAGGGGTCTATTTTACCCAAAGAAAACTTGTTCTTCACACCCTTGGACTGGCAACCTCTGCCGCATATGACTCACCTGCAAAAATCACTGTTAATGATGTGTATATGCCCTTAACCCCAATGTTCCATGTTCATGCATGGGGAGTCCCATACCTTGCCACATTGCTTGGCTTGAAACAGGTTTATCCAGGAAAATACGAGCCAGAAGTACTCTTCAATCTGCTGGTAAAGGAAGGAGTAACTTTCTCCCACTGTGTACCCACAATTCTTCAAATGATTGTTGACGCACCCGTTGCAAAGAAAGTTGATCTTTCAAAATGGAAAGTGATCATAGGTGGTGCAAGACTGCCAAAGGGACTGGCTCTTAAGGCAATGGACCTTGGCATAACGGTTATGGCTGGATATGGAATGTCTGAGACATGCCCCCTCATAAGTCTTGCTTACCCGAAACCCAAGATGAAAAATTGGGACAGGGAAAAGCTGGTGGATATTCTTATAAAAACCGGTCTGCCTGTTCCCCTTGTAATGGCTGAAGTTGTGGATGAAAATGATAATCTACTTCCCCACGATGGAAAGAGTACCGGGGAACTGGTTCTGAGGGCTCCATGGCTTACACCCGGATACTACAAAGATGAAGAAAAGACAAGGGAGCTATGGAGAAATGGGTGGTTACATACCGGTGATGTGGCCTACATAGATGAGGAGGGATATATTCAGATAACAGACAGAATAAAAGATGTCATCAAATCAGGAGGTGAATGGGTCTCATCCCTTGACCTTGAGAATCTGATGAGCCTACATCCCGCCGTGGCTGAATCAGCAGCAATTGGTATACCTGATGAAAAATGGGGTGAAAGACCTGCCATGATCATCGTTCTGAAACCTGAATACAGAGGAAAGGTGACTCCGGAGGAGCTGAAGGAGTATATGAAGAAGATGGCCGAAGAGGGGAAAATTCCGAAATATGGTGTCCCTGACAGATACATCTTCGTAGATGAGCTTCCCAAAACAAGCGTTGGTAAAATTGACAAAAAAGTTTTAAGGAAGAAGTACGCAGAGTAAAGGGAGGGGGAATTCCCCTCCTTTTTAAAAATCTCACTCAGATTGAAGGATAAAGCAGTGTTAAAAGGCCAATTTTGCCTGTCTGAATTTCATGGTCTCATCAGTCTCTGTCTCAGCAGAGAAATATAATACAACCCCCACGAAATTGCCAGGCTGCTTGCCAGCACATTCCCCGTTGTAATACCACTCCATACACCTGTGAGACCATAACCAAGGGAATAACCAAAAAGATAGGCAAAAAATAGTTGAAAAATAACTGTCCTCAGTATCATTATGGCAAGAGAATACTCTCCCTTCCCTATCCCCTGAAACAAGGATGAGGTAAGCATGCCCAGAGGCACAAAGGGTACAAATATTATCAAAATTCTCATTGCCCTTACAAGGGGTTTGAGAAGGTGAACAGCCCCCTTTGAGTAGGTAAAGATATAACTGACCTGCTTTGCAAAAATGAAGATGACAAGGGAAACAACAAGCTCACTCAAAAAACCGATTCTGACACCGAAAAGATAGCCAGTTTTCAGTTTTTCATAGTTTTTCTCTCCATAGGCAGCAGCAGTAACTGCTGTAACACCAATGGCGATTCCCATCAGAGGTATAACTCCAATCAGAATTATCCTCCATGCAGCCGTAAAAACGGCAATTCCCTCACTCCCTCCAAGATGTCCCACCATCACATTGAGAATAAAAACCGTTGAAGCCATTGCTATCTGGCCAAAGGATGATGGAATCCCCACCCTCAAAATCTCAAAGAGGAGTTTCCCATTAAATCTGAATTTACCCGGTCTTACACTTACGAAGGTATCTCTCCTGAGAAACAGCCAGTTGCTCATGATGAGACCTGTGACAATTATGGAAAAAAGAGTAGCCCATGCAGCTCCATTCACCCCCAGTTTAAAACCATATATGAAAAGAGGATCCAGAAATATATTGAGAAGTGAGCCAGCGGTCATTGCAATCATTGCCCTTCTGGTATCCCCTTCTCCCCTCAGAATTCCATTTACAATGTTGTTGTAAACGAGGAAAACGGAACCCAGAACAAGGATTCTGGCATAACCAACCACCATGGTGAGAACCTCACCCTCTGCCCCCATCAACCTGAATATCTGTGATAAAAAGGGGTATATGAGCAGACTCACTGTTACAATCAGGCCCATACCAAAGATGAGGGTGTGAATTGCGGCCTGATCAGCCAGTTCCTTATCCCTTGCACCAATTTTTCTCGAAATGGCGGAACTTCCCCCCAGGCCAACACCGGACGCCAGTGCCATAATTATCATAAAAACTGGAAAAAACATCCCGATTGCCGAAAGAGCGTCTGACCCCAGTCCGGCAACCCACACCGCATCGGCAAGGTTGTAGAGGGATTGTACAAAAAGAGCAATTACCATCGGGCCAGAAAGTTTGATTATCGCCTTTCTGGGATCACCAAGGAGAGTTTTTACACCTTCAGTTCTCTTCATTTACCTATACAGAACCTGTCAAAGATTTCCTCAAGCAACTCCTCTGTGTAGAACTCTCCAGTTAGTTCACCTATTCTCTCCAGAGCTGCCCTGACCTCAAGGGCAACAAATTCCGCAGGAGAGTTCCTTACCATCTCTTCAATGGATCTGGAAATTGAAAGTTCAGCCTCTTTTACCAGTCTGTACTGTCTCTCACTTGTAAGCATCACATCAGCAGATATCGAGGCTACCTTTATCTTTTCCTTAATTTTTTCCTCCAGTTTTTCAATGTTCTCACCTGTAAGGGCAGAAACCACTACACTCTCAGGATAAAGTTCCTTAATCTTTTCCACAACCTCTCTGACTGCGATGTCGCTTTTATTGAGGACAACTATTCTTTTTTCCTCAGGTATCTGCCGGGAAAAATCTATTTCATACTGATGCGGCTCTCTGGAAGAGTCAAAGATGAAAAGAACAAGATCACTTTCTCCAACCTTTTTCAATGTAAATTCAATGCCGGTCTTCTCAACCGGATCAGAGGTCTCCCTTATACCCGCAGTATCAACGAGTCTGACAGGGATACCCGCAATGAGAGTTTTCTCCTCAATAAAATCTCTTGTGGTACCCGGTACTTCGCTTACTATTGCCCTTTCTCTCCTCAAAAGTCTGTTCAAAAGATGAGATTTCCCCACATTGGGGGCTCCAACGAGAGTGACAGCAGCACCATACTGGAAAATCCGTCCGGGTAAATACGAGTTAAGCAACTTCTTTAATTTTTCATCAACCATCTTCAACTTTTCAATAAGCTGTGGATACTCCTCAAGTTCAAGATCCTCCTCAGGAAAATCGATGGCAGCTTCAAGATGGAGAAGAACCTCCTTTAAGGTGTCCCTTATTTCCCACATAATGGAGGAAAGTTCTCCCTCAAGAAGCCTCCTTGCATTTTCAGCGGCTTTTTCACTGTATGCCTGAATAAGATCAATAACCCCTTCAGCCTGAAGCAGATCAATTTTACCATTGAGAAAGGCTCTTTTGGTAAATTCACCCGGCTCTGCCAGTCTTACTCCGGCATCAAGTATCTCCTCCAGCAGCTTATTGAGAATCACCGGACTTCCATGTAGTTGAAATTCGAAAACATCCTCACCTGTGTAGGATGAGGGGGCCTGAAAGTATATACCAATCCCCCTGTCAATCTCCCTTCCCTCTGAATCAACCACCATTCCAAAATAGGCATACCTTGGTCTGAAAGATTCAACGGGCTTTCCATCAGGCTTTCGAAAAAATTTTCTGGCCACATCAAGACTCTTTTCACCGCTGACCCTGATCACACCTATTCCACCCTCACCAGGGGGAGTTGAAATTGCAGCAATGGTGTCGTAGATGGATGAGGGCTTCATTTTACTGGATCTCTTCTACAATTTTACCACTGGAAATGGAAAAAATCCCGACAAGATGCTCTGAAGAGTAGAGAATTTCTGCCAAATCACCATATATGTAAAATCCCGCTGGTAGGGCACTGACATACTGATACTCACCGGCAGCAAAACTGTAGTTGTAAAAATTTCCAGAGATATCGTAGAGGTAAATTCCTCTTATTCCGCTTGAAATTGAAAACACAAAATAATCATCCACTGTCACCGGCCTGTCTCCCTCATGCACCTTCAACTTCATATAACCCAGATCAAATTCATCATTTTTCCCCATCCTGCCAATGTAACCCCTCTTCAGTGAGTAGAGAGCATAACCATCCATTCTCACCGTAACACTATCATCCCTGACACCTTCAGGAACCTTCTCCTCTACACACAACGTGTCTTTACTCCACCATCTCAGGCGAAATTCGTTAACCTCATTCCCCTTAAGAAAAACAAGATCTCCCCTTTTTAACCTCTCTCCATCAATTTCCTTCCTCAATGTAAAACAATTATCAGATGTAACACTCTCCACATAGTTGTCCCTAATCACAATGTCCCCATATATGAGAGTGAAAGAATCATCAGGAACATCCCCCACACAGCTGGAAAAATCTGTGATTTCAAGGGTTGGATTGGATGGATTCCCCCTGTCCACAAAGAACTTTTCCTTAACCCCCGGACTGTATCTGGATATGAAACATAGATCAGGCTTCATGAAAAATAAGCCACCCTTACCGGAGAGAAGAGCAAAATACTCTCCATCGTACACTCCAAGAACATTGCCAGTTGAAGAATGAGCATACTCCCACAGTATCTCCATTTCCCTTTCTCCAATCATCTCACCATCCATATCAAACCTGGCAACTTTTCCCCCACCAATCACATAAAGATCGCCTCCCATAATAAAAGCATCTGAGGGAAGAAAATTTAGATGAAAAACTCTTGAAGAAGAATTTTCAGGATCAAAAACATAAACCTCTTTCCTGAATGATGGAATGAGAATTAAAAATTTCCCATTTACCTTCACCCTCTTCCAGAAGGCTGAAACTCCCGTATCCGCCCTCTCAACCATTGTTAATGAGAGAGAATAAAAATCAATATGATCAGGATAGAGGATACCCCATCTGCTACCCGTGGTAAAAACCTTCTGTGCATCTGAACCGACAGGATGGATGGAATAGTAGGGTTCTCCATCAGCGGGAATTCTGTCCAGTTTGTACAGTAAAACCACAGAGGTTTCACCATCAGAGTAGAGAGCCAACATTCTTCCTGGAACTGCTGCTGCATCCACAAAATTGAAATCCTCGTAAAAGGGGATTCCACTGATCCCGTCGCCTTTAACCAGATCAACTACCCCCCCTTTCAGAAGATCTATCATCAAAATTCTTCTTTTTGAACTATCAACCACAAAAGTCGTTTCACTGGATGGATAGGTTGTGATGAGATAATCCACACTGGAGAAGAGGTACTCTGCACCGGTACCAGTATTATTCTCACATGCTGTAAAAAAAAGAACCGGGAAAAGCAAAAGGGGTAAAACGAACCTCAAATTTCTCATCTTTCAATCACCTTAAAATTATCACCGTTAAAATCGCTTACATAAACCCTGTTACCATCCACAACCACAAAGGAATACTTTTCCGGTGTGTAAACATCAATTTTCTCCCCTGCACTGAAGCGAAAAACGCCAGGTGGGTCATATGAGGAGAGATACAGGTCACCATTTACATCCTGAAAATTGTATGTCTTCATTCCCAGATCCACATCCCCATCCCATCTTTCCCCGTGGTAGTCAAAGAGAAGAATTCTTTTCACTGAATTGGAGTTTATACATATCTCATCAATGGAGGTGCAGTAGGTTATATAAGTCGTTCCCCAGGAGAGGGAGGTGTAGGGAAAGGATATAAGTTTTTTCCTTCCATCTTCCGGGTAAATTATTTCAAGATCACCCGTATCGTAAGGCACGATAAAAAATCTCCTGTCACGGTAAATCATTCCTGCCGGCATTTTCATTTTCAATGTATAAGAGGCAAAGGGTCCTTTACCCTGAAGAAGAGACGAGGCCTCCCAGAGGTAGAGGGCAGCCTGATTATGAGATGGCGTGGCTGAAGTCAGCAGAGCAACAACATCTTTCTTCACACTGCCACCCCAGATAATTTCATCGTAGTACTTAACAAAAAGAGGGTTCCTGTCAAGAGAATACCTTACAATCACCTTTCCATCACTGTACCTTACCCCATAGAGCTTCCTCTCGCTTCTCTCCCCCGTAAAAATAACTCCATCTTTCCTGTCATAGGCAAGCCCAGAAATAATGCTCTTTCCCCTCTCCCGCGGAATGGGAATGACCTTTACTGGACCAGACACCTCAGATACATAGGTTACAAATCCATAACAGTACTTCCCCGCAACATTGGTATTCAGCACCAGGACCCCTTTTCCCCAGACAGGATCAAAAAACTTTACTATTCTCTCAGGAGAAGACCAGTCTCCAGGCTCTGGTTTTGCACAATCTGGCGAATAGGTTCCTCCACATGAGACAAGAAAAAAAAGGAGAAAGGAAATGATCAAAATCTTTTTCATTTCTTCTTTTTAGACACCTTTTCCTTCTTACCGTTCTCAAGAAACTTGTTTATTCTGAGCTGCTGATAAATGGAAATAATATTGTTAGTTGACCAGTAGAGCATCAGACCTGATGGAAGACCATAGAAGAGAACGGTAAAGATAAGTGGTAGCAGGGTGAATATCATCTGCTGTGATTTATCCATACCTGTGGGAGAGAGCTTCTGCTGGAGGTACATCGTAACACCCATGAGAATCGGAAGCACCCTGATGGGGAGGTGAAAACTGCCAAGAGCAATGGTAAAAAGAGTCTCCGGTGCACTTAAATCCTTTATCCAGAGGAGAAAGTGGGCATGTCGAAGCTCTATTGACCTCAACAACACATAGTAAAGCGCGATGAAAATCGGTATCTGAATAAGGGTGGGGAGACATCCACCCATGGGATTCACCTTATATTTTCTGTACAGCTCCATCAATTCCTGGTTCATCTTCTCCCGGTTATCGGCATACTTCTGCTTGATCTCCTCCATGAGGGGCTGCAATTCCTTTAATTTGGCCATAGACTGGTAACTCTTGAGGGTGAGAGGATAGAAAAGAATCTTTATGAGAATGGTTAGAAGAATTATGCTCCATCCGTAGTTGTGGAAAATTAAATTGAAAAGATTAAGAAGTGCAAGAGTTGGCCTCGCTATGATTCCCCATATTCCAAAATCAACCGCCCTGTGGAGATCGCCCCCGGCGTCCTTCAGAATTGAAAGTTTCTTGGGACCGGTATAAATCTTTACCTTCTTTACCACCTTTACCCCTGGATCCACGGGCCTGTCAAAAATTATCACTCTCATTCTGTAAATTCTATCATTCCCCGTAATTTCAACCTCTGGATTCATACCATCCGTCACCACCGCCTGCAAGAAGTATCTGTCAGTAAAACCAGCCCATTTAACATCTCCACTGTATATCACTCTCCCCTTCTTCTTTATCTCCTTCTCCTTTATCTTCTTTAAACTCTCCTCAAAATCTACAACGGGTCCGCGGAAGAAATATCTGCTGCTCTCCCCTGTTACGGGATACTGGAGATAGATGACAAGTTTCAGATCAACAGGACGGGTGAGTCTGTTGGTGTAACCGTAGTATACATCAAAGGTATAACCCTCCTTCCCGTAACTCACCCCCTCTGTAACGGTAAGGAAACTGCCTGAGTAAATCAGGGAAACTCGCCTACCTCCAGAAGTTATTGAAAATGGAAAATTGATAAATTTCTTTCCATTGACATCTGCCTCAAAAAGGAAGCTGCCGTACGGTCCAATGAGTCTCACAGGAGGGGAATTCTTTTCAACACTTACTCTATACTTTTTAAGATAAAGATTCCTGAATCCACCACCCGGGGAAAACACCTCACCCTTAACATCCTCATTTTCAACATGAACAGCTCTCTCCACCTCTGATGAAATATTGAGAGAAAGTTTTTCTGAAACTGCTTTTTTTGCATGAATTTTGCTGATTCTGTTAATTTTCTCTCCCTGCTCCGCCCTCTTCACCTCCTTACTCTGATTCTGCTGTGGAGGAGGAGGAGGAAGAAAATATGCCTGAAAAATGTAGAGAACAATGAAACTCAAAATTATTGCAAGAAGTGCCCTTTTTTCCAAGATCTATCCTCCTTCTTCTCGGGAACCGGGTCGTAGCCACCTGGATTCCAGGGATTACATCTTACTATTCTCTTAACTGAAAGGTAACCACCTTTCACAGGACCAAACCTCTTTATTGCCTCAATTGAATAATTTGAACAGGTTGGATAGAAACGACATGAACCTGGAAAGGCAGGAGAAATAAAGAGCTGGTAAAACTTTATCAGCACGATCAGGAAAAGAGAAATAAATTTCCCTGCCAGTTCAACCAATTTTTTTAAGAGATGGAAAAATTTCCTCATCAAAGATTCTCTCCACTGCCTGATATTTTAACTCTTCCGGCAATTTTTTCACGATTACAACGTAATCACCACCGGGAAGTTCATGCTGGTGCAATCTGAAATACTCCCTTATGAGTCTCCTTATTCTGTTTCTCTTGACAGCCCTGGCAACCTTTTTCCTTACTACAATGGCAAGTCTTACGGGTGGATGCTCTCTTACCTCCTGAAGGTACCACACATCAAAAAGCTCTGTTTTCCTCTTTTTTCCATACTTCTTGATTCTCTGAAAATCTCTTGACCTGTTGATTCTGTACTCTTTCCCCCACCCAAATTTCTTTTTACTTTTCATAAACTGTAACGGTTAATCTCTTTCTCCCCTTCTGCCTCCTCCTCTTCAGAACCTTTCTTCCCGCCTTTGTCCTCATCCTCTTCCTGAAGCCGTGCGTTCTTGCTCTCTTGATGTTATGTGGCTGGTAGGTTCTCTTCATCCTTCTCCTCCTGATAAATCATGCAGTTAAAATTTTCTATTGACATCCATTCCAACCTTCGCTATTCTATAAAACGGGCTTCTTTGAAAGAGATGTGTTTTTTTATATAACCACATAGAAGGAATTCTGTCAAGATTCAGAGGATTCGCAGCGGAGGTGTTATGGAAGCGGGAGAAGAACTGGAAACCAGGATAAGGGATTTTCTCATTCAGAAAGATCCTTCCCTTGCAAATCACTTCAGAGTCGTATGGGAAAAAGAAAAAAACGCAATACACATAATCTGTGACAGCTGGTTCTTTCAGGACCTGATCAGAAGAATGGAGGGGGAACTGAAAAAAATGGTAAGTGATAGAAGTACCAGGATACTGATTGATACTGGAAATGAAACAGACAGACGTCTGCATCCTGATCTTGACAGCAGAATGACCTTTGAAAACTTCGTGGTGGATAATTTTAATAAGACAGCCTACCACGCTGCCATTGAAGTTACGGAGAATCCGGGAGAGGTTCACAATCCTCTGTTTATCTATGGTGGATATGGAATAGGAAAGACCCACATTCTCAACGCCATCGGTCACAGGTTGTATGCCACCAGGCCAGGTTTCAAAATTTTCTACACCAATCCTGATGAAATTATGAACAGATATATATCCGCAATGATGAATGGTTCAAATCTTGACTTTGTGAATGAATTGCTTGAAAATGACGTACTGCTCATAGATGATATTCAGTGTTTCAAGGAAAGCTGGGTAAAAACAGGTGAGGCACTCTTCACTGTACTCAACTCCTTTTTAAGAAAACACAAGCAGATTGTGGTCACAAGCGATGAAAATCCCTTCAAGCTCAATAACATCCCTCAAAGGCTCAGATCCCGCCTGACCTATGGACTCATGGCTGAAATAAAACCACCAGACTATGGAGCGAGAAAGAAAATAATTCAACACAAAATAAAGGAGAGAAACTATCTACCCTTCACAGAGGAGGCTCTTGAAATTTTTGCAAAAAATGCGCCAGAAAATATCCGCGAAATTGAAAATCTTCTCCACTCACTCAACTTCAGAGCAAAACTTGAAGGTAAGCAGGTGATCACAAAGGAGTTTCTGATTCAGGAATTGAGCCACATTGTTTCCTTTGATAACAATAAAGTGAGCGTTGAAAAGATTCTCAGGGGAATAGGAAACTACTTCAACATCAATCCCGGAGACCTTAAATCTAACAGCAGAACCAAAACAATTTCAGAGGCAAGACATATAGCAATATACCTGATAAGGGAAATGCTGAACTACTCCTACAAAGAAATAGGAAAAATATTTGGAAGAAAACACTCCACCGTCATATCCTCTTACCAGAAAATAAAGGAAAAAATCAGCAACGACAAAACATTTGAGACAGAAATTGAGATTATCAAAAACATGATAATAAACGGTCAAAAAAGATGAAGAAAAGTGTGTAGAAAACTTGAAGTGTCAGAGATGGTAGAAAACTTTAAAAGAACAGACAGAAAAGGAACAGGAGGATGTAGAAAGAAAAAACAAGTAAAAACAGGAAGAAGAGTCATTTTTCGACATTCCTACATCAATCTTTTACTTCTTGTAACTCTTTTGTTTTTACTTAAAATTAAAAAAAAGGAGGAAAAGAGAGATGAAGATAAAAGCAAATAAAACAGACCTGATTGAGGCAATCATCCTTCCCCAGAGCATAGCAGACAAGAAAAGCGGAAGAATATCTGACCTCCTGCTTGAAGCAACCGGGGATGGGAAAATCTACTTCACAGGGACCGACCTTGATTCCTTTATCACGACCTGGACCAGTGCGAGCGTCGAAGAAGAAGGAAAAATATGTGTAAACGCCAGGAAACTGTACGAAGTAGTGAGGGAACTCCCGGGAGAAGATGTGGAACTGACAACATCAGGTGATAAACTGGAAATAAGATCAGAAAAAGCAAAGTTCAATCTCGTAACATCTGAACCTGAAGACTTTCCGACAAAACCAACAGTTGACAGTTCTAACGAATTTGAAATATCATCTGAAACCCTCTCCTCACTCATCAACTCCACCCTGTTTGCTGCTGCAACAGATGATGTGAGACCAATACTTGGAGGAATACTTCTGGAAAAGGAGGGAGATAAACTCATAGCAGTAGCAACAGACAGCCACAGACTGAGTTATGCAAGCGAAAAGGTTGAGGGACTTGAAAATGTAAATTACCCGGAAAAGGGAATAATTCTTCCAAGAAAAGGTGCCTCGGAGCTCACCAAACTCTGCTCCAGAGGAGATAAGATAAAACTGGGAATAACTGAAAACATCGTTGTGGCTTCAGACGGGAACACTGAGATAACCATAAGATTAATCCTGGGTGAGTATCCTAACTACAGAAGTGTGATACCGAGAGACAATCCGACCATTGCAACGGTTAACAGGGATGAATTCGCTGCTGCAGTAAAAAGGGTCTCATTAATTTCAACTGATAAACTCAAGGGAGTAAAGCTCATCTTCACCCACGATGAGCTCAAACTCATAAGCAGGGATGAACTCGGGGATGCTGAAGAGTCTATTCCTGTTACTCTGAAGGGAGACCCGATAGAAATAGGATTCAACGCAAGATATCTTCTCGATAGCATGATTCCATTCAGTGGAGATGAACTCCACTTTAAATTACGGGATGAAATGACGGCAACACTTATTTACGAATCAGAGGAACTGGACAAATTTGTAATTATAATGCCAATGAATATTCCATGGTAAAGATTCTTAATGTATCTGAGGCGAGTTGCAATTTCCCTCTTTCGCAATATCAATGATGTCCAGCTTTACCCCTCCAGTGGAGTGACAGCCATAATCGGTGACAATGGTCAGGGGAAGACAAGCCTTCTGGAGGCAATATACCTTGCCGGTAACCTCAAGTGTGTGAGAAGTTCAAGAGTGACTGAATGTGTGCAGTGGGAGAGGGAAAAATCATCTGTAGAAGTTGAAAGTGAAAGATTCACATTTTTTGTAGAGATCGGCAGCAGTGGTGAAAAGGTAAAAAAGATAAATGGAAAGAGTGTGTCCACTCAGGAGTACCTCAGAAAGATAACAATCATTGGTTTCTTTCCCGGAGAGGAGACGAAGATCTTTTCCTCACCCAGGTTTATGAGGAACCTTATAGACAGAGGAATTTTCTACCTTGATAGAAGTTATCTTGCAGAGTTCTCCCGATTCAGAAAGCTCCTTTCAGATAGAAATTCTCTTTTGCAGAGTGACAAGTTTGATTTAAAATTATTTGAGGTTGTGAATGAGGAATTTAAGAAAATGAGTGAAAGAATAGAGTCCTGGAGGGAGGATTTTATTCAGAATTTAAATGAAGAAATTGCAAGAGTTTCGGGCTCCCTGAGTGGAGGGGAATGGATGGTCAGAGTTGATTACAGAAGGGCGGGGCAGGTAGCTCTTGAGAGGGAGAAAAGGTATGGATACTCCCTCTATGGACCACACAGAAGTATGGTTGAATTTCTCATAAATGGAAAACCTGCAAGGAGGTATGCTTCAAGGGGTCAGATAAAAATTATTCTTCTCTCTTATAAATTGTCCGTAGCAGGTATGCTCGAAAGAAAAAGGGAAAAAACTGTTTTCCTCATAGATGATATAGGCGGAGAGCTGGACAGTGCAAGAAGAAGTTATCTTTTAAACTTTATCAAACAAAACCAGCTCCAGGCTTTTGTCACTTCAACATCTCCTGTTGAAGAGACAGATGATATGTATGTCGTTGAGAGGGGAAGAATATGGAAACAATCCTGATATTCCTTTATGAAATTCTATATGTGATCTCCTTTCCCCCTTTCTCAATCTTTTTTGCCCTTCCCTTATCTCTCTATCTTCTCTTTTTCCTCGTATTTGAAAAAAGGACGGGAGACTTGAAGATATTTGTTGCTCTGTGGATTTCACAGATTGCTCTCCTCTACTGGATAACCTACGCCATAGCTGAGTATGGTGATGTTTCACTTTTCGTCGCTCTTATACCCATGATTCTTCTAACAGCCTACCTTTCCCTCTACCCTTTCATTTTTTTCAAGATAGCTGAGAAATTCAGGCAAAGCAAAATTTTTCCACTGCTTTCTGCATCCTTATGGATTATTCTCGATTATGTGAGGAGCAGGTTTCTCTCAGGTTTCCCCTGGGAAATAACAGGTTACGCTGTGTATCCCTTCAGGCCTCTTATGAATCTTGGAGATGCAGGAGGGATATTACTGATTGAGTTTCTTCTCATTTTCTTCATATCCTCCTTTTTCTCCAGATCCGGAAAATCAATGTGGATAAAAATTTCCTCCTTACTTCTTATTCTTGGAATTCTCTATGGAGAAACTGACCAGCTGGTGTGGGAAAGGATTCTAAGTAAGAGTAGTAACAAATTGCGTGTGGGGATAGCTCAGGGAAGTATTGATCAATCTGTTAAGTGGAGTCCTTCATACCGAAAAAAAACTGTTAAAATCTATGAAGATCTGACAGATGATCTCTCTAAAAAGGGGGCAAGGGTGGTGGTGTGGCCAGAAACAGCAACGCCTTTCTATTTCCAGAGCAGTGAGTATTCCAGCAGGATAAAGTACATTTCCCTCAAAAATAGAATCTATCTTCTCTTTGGCTCTCCTGCCTACAGATATGAAAACGGAAGGATCAGGTATCTCAATAGAGCATACATGGTTTCACCGGTTGGTGAGATTGTTGATTACTATGATAAGGTGCACCTTGTTCCCTTTGGCGAGTACCTTCCATTAGAGAAGTATCTGAAATTCATTGAAAAATTAATCCCAATGGTTGGTAACATGAGTCCCGGAAATGAGATTAAGCCCCTAAAAACCGCCTATGGGAAGTTCGGGGTCCTGATCTGCTACGAATCCATCTTTCCAGAAATATCCAGAGAAATGATCAGGAAGGGGGCGGCTTATCTTGTTAATATCACAAATGATGCGTGGTTCGGCAAAACATCCGCTCCATATCAGCATTTTTCAATGGCTTCCTTCAGAGCTGTGGAGTTTAAAAGATTTTTAGTGAGATCAGCCAACACAGGGGTATCGGGCATAGTTTCACCAACAGGTGCAGTTTTGAAGGAAACGGAGATCTTTAAAAGAACCGGGGTAACAGGTGATATTGTTCCGGTGAGGTACAGAACTCTCTATTCAATTGCGGGCGACTGGATTGTGATTTTATCATTAATCCTTATACTTTTCTATATGGTAGGGGTGTTTGTGAAATGGGAGAGGTAACATTTTACATAAAGGTGTTTGTGGGAATAGTTTCAGTAGTCGATCCTCTTGGAGTATTGCCTGTCTTTATAGGGTTGACTGAGGATTTTGAGACAGGGGAAAAGAGAAGAATTATAAGGAGAACATCGATTTCTGTGGTCGTTATACTTCTTCTTTCTGCTTACATTGGAGAGTACATACTTTCTCTGTTAGGCATAGATGTTTACTCTTTTAAAATTGCAGGTGGAATTGTGCTTCTCATGATGTCCCTTGAGATGCTTCAGGCGAGGAGACCAGGTACCAAGTACACAGAAGAAGAACATGTGGAGGCATCCACTAAACAGGATATAGCAGTTGTTCCCCTCGCCCTTCCACTTCTTGCAGGTCCCGGTGCCATAAGCACTGTGATCATGTTTTCCCACAGAATGCATTCATTCTCCTCCATGTTTCTCTACTCACTGATAATTGTTGGAGTTGGAGCTGTGGTTTATGTAACCATGTTTTTTGCAGATGAACTTGGAGATCTGTTGGGCAACACTGGAATGAATATAGCCAACAGGATCATGGGTCTCCTGCTCGCTGCCATATCGGTTCAGTTTATTCTGGAGGGATTGCTCTACAAGTTTCCTATTCTGGGGGGGTAAATGAAGAAATTTCCATGGGTAGCCAATAAGCGTTACAATGCCTTTGGTCCATATCTTCGCTCTCTCTTTGGTGTTAAGGTCAGAAAAATTGGGATTGATGCGGGTTTCACATGTCCAAACAGAGATGGCACAAAGGGAAGGGGTGGCTGTATTTACTGCGAGGGAAGTGGGTCAAGGGCACCATATGTTAATCCCGAGCTTCCTGTCATAGAGCAGATAAGGGAGGGGAAGAAAATACTTAATCCTCGAAACAAGCCAATGAAATTCATTGCTTATTTTCAGGCATACACCAATACATATGCTCCCCTTGAGAGGCTGAGGAAGCTGTATGAGGAAGCTCTTCAGGATGAAGATGTTGTTGGAATCTCAATAGGGACAAGGCCAGATTGCGTGGATGAGGAGAAGCTTGACTATCTTGCCGAGCTCTCTCGCAGGACATACCTGTGGATAGAATATGGATTGCAGAGTGCAAGAAATGAGACACTCAAGAGGATCAACCGCAGGCATACCGTGGAGGAACTTGTCTGGGCTGTGGAGGAAACGAAGAAGAGAAATATAAATGTGGCTGTTCATATAATTGTTGGACTGCCCTTTGAAAAGAGGGAGGATATGCTCTACACAGGGGAGTTTGTTTCAAAGTTGCCCATAGATGGGATCAAGATTCATTCTCTCTATATTCCGGAGGGGACGCCCCTTGCCAGACTGTACAGGAGAGGATACTTCACTCCAATTACCATGGATGAATATATTGACATTGTGGTAAAAATAATTGAAATGCTCCCCCCTGGTGTTCTCATTCAGAGGCTCACCGGGGATCCAGATCCCCGGACTCTGGTGGCACCAGAGTGGACATTGAGAAAGAGAGAAATACTCAACAGAATAGAAAGGGAGCTGGAATTGAGGGACACCTGGCAGGGTAAGGAGTGGAGGGGTAAATGATATATATTGTGATTTTCCTCTTTCTGCTTCTCGCCTATTTCCTCTATGCTTTTAACAGAATGGTGAGATTGAAAAATCTTGTGAGAGAAGCTTGGAGCGGAATAGATGTGCAGTTGAGAAGGAGGAGAAACCTCATTCCTCTTCTATCTCAGGTTACGAAAAGTTACCGGGATTTTGAGAGGGATGTGATGGAAGAGCTTGTAAGGCTCAGGAGCGAGGCAGACGGAGAGAAAAATGTCAGGAAGAGGGAAGAGAAGGAAAGAAGATTTATGGAGGGGGTAAGGAAAATCATCGCTATTGGAGAAAATTATCCAGACCTGAAGGCAAGTGAGGTTTATCTAAATCTGCAGAGGGAACTTTCAAAGATTGAGGATGATATTCAGTTTGCCAGAAGGTTTTACAATGGAGCTGTCAGGGATTACAACACATTTATAACCATTTTTCCCAACAACATTGTGGCCAGACTTTTGGGTTTCAGGGAGGCGGAGTTTTTTGACATATCTGCGGAGGAGAGGGAGACTCCCGGGGTTAATCTGAAGGGGTAGATGATGAGAAAGTTTTTTACAGTTTTGATCTTTTTCCTGCTTTCAGTGAATCTCTTTGCAGGGGAAAAATTCTTTAACTACAGTGAAAGGATGGTTCTTCACAGAGATAGAAGTGCTGATCTTTTCATTGATGTTACTGCAAGGGTTGAAAATGTAAAAATCAGGCATGGCATAGTGATGGATTTTTACGAAGAGTGGAAGGATGAATTTGGTAAAAAGAGAAGTTGCTCAATTTTTGTCAAAAGTGTTTTTATCGATGGTCACAGGGGTGAGTTTCATATTGAGAGAAGTGGCAGGGGATTCAAACTCTATCTCGGCTCTTCCAGGAGTTTTCTTTCACCGGGAAATCATACATTCTCTGTGCATCTCAATGTAAGGAGGATGGTGCAGGAATATGATAAT
>Ga0256833_1000886_pt1 | contig 22693 bp, 22 predicted proteins | sample 356284metaG_FD_190535 | JGI IMG/M metagenome (GOLD analysis project Ga0256833, IMG submission 190535) | Hydrothermal vent microbial communities from Mid Atlantic Ridge, Atlantic Ocean - 356-284 | ecosystem: Environmental > Aquatic > Marine > Hydrothermal vents | place: Atlantic Ocean: Mid... | reverse complement strand
TCAGGGCAATGGTAAAATCCGCACTTGAAAGTGTTGGAGAGGAGGAAATAAGATGAAATTTGTTGAAAAAGAAAATATTATTGTCGCCAGGTTTGATGATGGTGAAGATTTTTTAAGTGAATTACAGAGCATAATTTCACACGGGAAACCTCTTAAAATCATCCTTTCAGGCCTTGGCATGTTTAGAAATGTTAAACTCGGATACTTTGAGTCCGGGAAATACGTTGAGCACCTGATCCCAGAGCCGGTGGAAGTGCTTGCTCTGAGCGGATCATTCATGAAAAATGCAGACCCTACATACCACATTCACGCAGTGGTAGGCATGAAAAATGGTCAGGTAAAGGGAGGTCATCTGCTCCAGGCTAAGGTGTGGAATACCCTTGAATTATTTTTAATATCGAGTGATCTGGACCTGAGAAGGAACGCGAAGAAGCATATAATCATCTGAATGTCCAAATTCAAAGTATTCATTGTCGTTCTCATAGGCGTAATTTCTGTATCCTTTGCAAGTATTTTTATAAAACTAATACCTCAGGTACCAGCCCTTGTAATTGCCTTTTATAGACTCTTCTTAGCAACAATCTTTATCTCACCGGTATACGCTTTAAAGGGGAAAAGATTGCCACCAGACTTGAAATATGAAATCCTCGCTGGCCTTTTTATGGCACTACACTTCGCCTTCTGGATAAGTTCCTTAAAGTACACGTCCGTTTTGAGCTCCGTAGTTCTCGTAACGATGAATCCTGTATTCGTGGGTATCCTATCCTGGATATTTTTAAAAGAAATGCCGTCTCTCCTTGCCTGGATCGGGATACTTGTCTCCATTTTGGGTGGATTTATTGTGGGATATTCAGACAAATTAACCGGATTCGGAAATCTAAAGGGAGATATACTCTCTATTCTTGGATCGATAATGATTTCGATCTATTTTTTCATTGGAAGACGTACTCGAAAACACACGGAACTCCTTGACTATGTGTTCCCTGTTTACATGTCAGCAGCAGCATTTCTCTACATAATTTGCCTTATCACTGGCACCCAGATCAAGAGTTACCCTGTGGATGTCTTCAAGTACTTTGTGCTGCTCGCTATAATTCCACAGATCATTGGTCACACATCGTTTAATTGGGCACTGAAACACACATCAGCCACTTTTGTAACGGTTCTAATACTTGGTGAACCCATTGGTTCGGCTCTACTCGCATACTTTATCCTCGGAGAGGGGGTTAAGGCCCTGCAGGTTATCGGAAGCATCTTTATACTCCTTGGAATTGTACTGAATTACATAGCAGAAGGTAAGTATTCCCGTATGGTTCCAGATGAGCCAGTAATCTGATTAGATGGTTACCCCGAGGTGATATTCGAGGTATTCCCTTATCAACTTTTCTATCATGCCTTCATTAACTGAAAGATTCTGGACTGTAGAGAGGGGCCTATCACGGACAAAAATTAAAGTTTTCCTAATCCCATTATTTATTCTAATAACTTGCTGATCTTCAACGATACCGGCACAGTTGATACACAATGTGCCACCTATTTCTGGTGAGAAGTAATGAAGTCCATGAGGAGTTCCACATCTCACGCACCTGTCGAGGACCGGAGAATGTCCAACAAGTTTGAGAAATTTCAAAATGAATGATAATTTGAGGACATCATCTCTTTTTTCTGCACCATCCAGGACCTCTAAAAAACTTATCAACAACTCGAAAATTTTTCTCCCCTCCGGCCCCTCCTCCACGTAAGAATCTATGATATTTAAAACATTTGAGACGGTCTTCTGGAATTTTACATCCCTCGCACGATTAAAAATCTTTAGCACATGCGCTTCTTTAATGTTGTAGACTTCTTTTTTGGGATGAACATAGACCACAACGTCGGAAATCGAGAATGGTAAAATCTTCGCACGCATGGCAGACTTCATCCTTCTTGCCCCTTTAACCGAAACTCGAATTTTCCCTATTGCTTCAGTAAAAAGGATTGCAATCTCAGAACTCTCACCGAATGGGTAACTTTTGAGCAGTATCGCCCTCGTCCTTACTATTGCCATTGAAAACTCAGGCCTCCTGAAAATTCGCTTCCACTATTTCGAGATATTGCAAACTTCAAACCCGCTCTCAAATTACCAAAATCTTTTCTGAACAGTAGGTAAAATCTCGAATCTGGAACGCTTGAACCTGGATAATCTGGATATCTAATGCCACTTTCCTTAACGGAAATATAATCGTTAACATCAGGTGAAATAACAATGAAACCCGTGGATATACACAGAAAATCAAATTCTATTCCTGTAGCATAAGAATTTCCAGGACTGACGGTTTTCTCAAAGAATTTCAAAGTATCCCCATCCATGAAAGAATAGTTTGCATTTATCGAATTCCATCTGTAATCTTCGTAAATGGATGTTCTAAACATCAGAGACACCTTTTCACTGAAATAGAGTGAGAGGATAGAAGAACTCCGTGGTTTCAATTTTGTAAAGACTGTGGACTGCCGAATTTTCACATAGATCGGGCCAATTGGAAATCCCACAACTGCGCTTAAAAAAGAATTTATGGTGTCAAGAGTCATGGGATGGAGAAAATTAGAGGAAGAATATCCCCCCTTCAACCTGAATTTAAACCTGTTGATGCGTTTGTAAATAACACTCTTTACCATAAAGGCATTTCTCATGATCGAAAGTTCAATTCCCAGTCTTGCACTGTTCAGAAATCTCAGATAATTTAACCCAGCATATCTGTAAATCCCAGAGTAAACCCATAAATTTACACGCTTGAACGATGGTGATGATGCAAAAATCTTATTCTTCCTATAAAAGAACTTCACTCCATAGATATCGAAATAAGTGGAAAGTAACGCTGATTCATCGAACCTCAAAGATGGCTTAAATGAAAGTGTTAGGGGATCCAATTTTAAATTCCCCATCTCTATGTAGATACGCCTGATTTTAAATCGCACTCTGTAAAAATTTACATCATTTTTCCTTCTAATTAACGCTCTATAACTCCGTCCATACATAAAAATGTAAGAGTCCTTGTTTAAAACATCCTGCTTCTTACGTAAGTAGGTGGAAATCTTTAACTTCCTCACAGGGATTTTTGAGAAATATATGTAGGGTCTTAGTAGATCGGCTGTGACTGGATCAAGGCGCATGCGCCTTTTAAAATCATCAAAATTTCTGAAAGGCCTTAATTTTTCAACGAGATAAATCTCGTCCATCGAGAGGAAAGGAATCTCCTCAAGTTCGTAAACCGTGGCGTAGTTTATGTTGATTGGATTTTCTATCAGGTAATCAAGAGAATCGGAATAAGATTCAAAAGATAGAATGAAAGAGAAAAGAACCGCCAGCATTTTATAAGTATCAACTATAAAGTGGATTCATTTCCACCCTCAATCCACCTTCTTCAACCTTGCGGCAAAGGAGAAATCCGATGAATGTTTGAGGCCATTTACGAAAAGATATTTTCCATCTGTAAACTTATGTGGAATAAATTCCTTTGCATCTTCCAGAGTAAACTCCGAATGTCTCTCGAGGAACCATTGGACAACTCCCTGGTTCTCCTGCGGAATAATCGTGCATGTTGAGTAAACAATCACTCCATCTTTTCTTACAAGTCGAGCTGCATTTTCAAGAAGTGCCATCTGAATTTTATTTAACTCCTCAATTCTTTCTGGTCTCATACGCCATCTCAGCTCTGCATGCCTTCTCAACGTTCCGAGGCCCGAGCACGGTGTATCAAGCAGTATACGGTGAAATTTTATATTGAAATCAATATAGGTGGAATCTCCATTTATCACATGGATCATTGCTCCAAGTCTTTTTGATAATCTTTTAATCTCCTTTGCCCTGGAGAAATGGAGCTCAACACTGTAAGCCTTTATTTGATGATTTATCTGAAAAATATGAGTAATTTTAGCGCCAGGCGCTCCTGCCATATCGAGCACGTAATCTACACCCTGAGGGGCTACGAGATAGGGTATCACCTGAGAAGATAAGTCCTGAACGAGGTAAAACTCGTCCGGGATTCCCACAAGATGTGGTAACTTGCTCAGCCGATACGTAACAGGAGGAAAATCAAATTTTTTAAATTCAACGCCTTTAGATATCAATAATTCTTCAAATTTGTTCGGGGGAATTTTTAATGTGTTAACTCTCACAAAGATCTGAGGAGCCTCATTGTTGTGCTGCATTACTTTTTCTGCTGTATCATTCCCAAAAATCTGAACCAGTCTCTCATAAAGCCATCTCGGGTGGGAGTATTTTACCCAGATTTCATCAGGTCTTGGTTTCTCTCTCAATATCGTCTTTAACACAGCGTTTACAAGTCCCGCCGTTCCACGATGACCAAATCTCTTTGCCAGTTCCACACTTTCATTCACCACCGCATAATCAGGGACACTCTCAAGAAAATAGAGCTGATAAACGCCCATCCTGAGGACAGTCCTGATCCACGGGGTCAATCTCTCTAACTTCTTTTTAGGAATGTACTTATAGAGTACCCAGTCTTCAAAAAGCCTGAATTTCACAGTTCCATTGACAAGAATAGTCAGGAGTCCGGCATCCTGGTGATTCAACTTGAATGAATAATACGTCAGGAGTTTGTTGGCCCATCTTCCATCTTCTAAAACTTGTTTTAAAATTAAAACCGCGTAATATCGGGATTTACTGTATCTTTTCAATGTAATTTGCTGCCTCCAGCAAAGACCTCACAACGACCTCTGCCTGAGTTTCCACAGGTACGCTTGAAATTCTGACTGCTCTTGTCCCAGCCCCAAGACCAGCCTGAACATCTGATTCTTTGTCTCCAATCATGACAGATTCTTCAAACACAATCTCTGGGTACCTGTCCTTTAGTTTAAATAGCATTGTCGGAGAGGGTTTCCTGCACCCCGATCGAACCGAAGGATGGTAGGGACAGAAAATCACATCTTTAATCCAGATGTGTTCCATCAACAACCGCCTGATAAGTTCGTTGGTTATCATCCTGTACCTATCAAATGACAGATATCCCCTGGTGATTCCCGATTGGTTTGTTACAATGAAAAGAGCAAAACCGAGACTCTGGAGCTTTTTTAATCCCTCTATAGCCCCTGATAAAAATCTGATATACTCGGGGGAATTTATATACCCCACATCTTTTATAATTGTGCCATCACGATCAAGAAATGCGGCTCTCATTAATTATGAATTTTTTTAATTCTTCAAAAGCTCTTGCCCGATGACTGAGTTTATTCTTGAGTTCCAGGGGCATCTCTGCGAAAGTTAACCCCATCTGAGGATAAAGAAAAATTGAATCGTATCCAAAACCTCCACTGCCCCTTTCTTCTGGGGTTATAAATCCCTCAACCTCACCAACAAAATGGTAAATTTCCCTTTCATTCCTCACAAATGTTACCACTGTAACAAATTTGGCCCTTCTATTTGAGACACCTTCAAGTAATTTTAGAAGTTTTCTCCTATTGGCTGTATAAGTTGCATTTTCACCTGCAAATCTTGCGGAAAACACACCAGGCATTCCCTGAAGTGCATCAACGACCAATCCTGTGTCATCGGCAACCGTGGGTATTCCCGTGGAGAGATAGGCTTCGTAGGCCTTTTTGTAAGAATTCTCGATGAGGGTCAACCCATCCTCTTCTGCGCCTCGAATCTCAGGAAAATCTATCAGTGAGACAATATTCGTATTGAGCCCTTCGAGAAGACGTCCTATCTCCCTTAATTTATCGGGGTTTTTTGTTGCGATCAGGAGCTTTCTCAATGGACCTTTATTTCAGTCTCAACCACAAAAGCGTCGGGGTAACCGTTGGCCCTCAAATATTCTTTATACTCTTCGGCATCGTCCCGACTTTTGAAATTTCCCACCCTCACTTTATAAAATGGAGGGATGTATTCGATATAAACAGGTTTGGATAGCACCTTTCTGGCCTCATCGGCAACCCTCTGTGCATTTTCCTTCTTCAAGGTCGCAAAAATCTGGACTCTGTAACCAAAAACCTTTTCCGGCTCCTGGGCTTGCTCACTCTCAGGTGGTGTTACAACAGGGACCTGGTTGGCAGTAGTTTCTGGCATCGTAGTGGTAGTCTCAGGCACTGTAGCCATTTCCTGGGGTAAAACTACCTGCACCGTATCCTTTTTCTTACCTGTATCGCTCTCAAAAACTACAACAGGCCCTTCAAAGTTTATATTCCGCCTCTTCTTCTTCGTTACCACCTGTGTAGTTTCAACCTTAGCGGGCTTCGGTGTATAAACATGCGTGGTCTCCGGGGGTGGTACCGTTATCTTCGTTTGTTCCTTTATTCCCTTTCTTTTCGCACAGGAGTTTAAAAATAAAAGCCCCCCGATAACAAGGAATATTATTAATATTTTTTTACTTGAGCCCATACTTTTTACGGAATTTTTCAATTCTACCACCGGTGTCAACAAGGGTCCTCTTATACTCACCGGTGTAGAATGGATGACATTTTGAGCAAACTTCTACTTTTATTTCTTTTTTGGTAGAGCCCGTAACAACGACGTTCCCACATGCACATTTTATAACTGCATCTGGATAATACTTCGGATGAATTCCCTTTTTCATTTTCTTCCACTCTCCTTTCGGGGAAAATTTAGAATTTATTATACTCTAATAGTGCTCAAGCTTCAACTCCCTCGATAACAACCAATCCATAGCTTCTATGGGAGTAAATTCCCCTTTTAAAATTCTATAAACAGCTTCTGTAATCGGCATACTGATTCCGTACTTTTGAGATAATCTATATGCTGCCTCGGTAGTGTATACACCCTCGGCAACTTCCACCATTGAATCTAAAATCTCGCCAATCTTTTTACCTAACCCAAGTTGCTCACCAACGTACCTATTTCTGGAAAATTTAGAAAAACAGGTTGTAATAAGGTCCCCTATTCCAGAAAGACCCGCAAAGGTTCTTACATCCGCACCGAGCGCAAGTCCAAGTCGTGTAATTTCAGCAATACCCCTTGTTATCAGTGCACCTTTTGCATTAGCTCCAAGCTTCAAACTATCCACTGCACCTGCTGCTATGGCTATTACATTTTTAAGTGCCCCCCCGAGCTCCACCCCTTTAACATCAAACCATCTGTATACACGAAATCTATTGGTGTTGAATAATTTTTGAATGTTCTCAGCAAATGAAAGATCCTCTGAGGCCACAACCACTGACGTAGGCAGTTTTCTTAAAACCTCTCTCGCAATGGACGGGCCCGAGAGAACTGCAATTTGAACGTCTCCAAGCTCTTCAGATAGCACTTCCGAGATTCTCTTTAATGTTGAAATCTCGATCCCTTTTACGACACTTAAAACACTTCGTGGCACTGGCTTTCCTTTAATTTTTCTTGCAGTCTCGCGTACAGATTGAGAAGGGACTGCAAAAACAAGAAGATCAACTTCAAGAACATCATCAACAGTGTTTGTAAAATTCATATCTTCAGGAAAGACAAAATCACCAAAGCGTACCGGATCCCTACGCTCCTCCTGTAATCTTCTGAATCTATCGTAACGATGCTCCCACAGTATAGTTTTTACACCCTTTTGAACAAGCAGATTTGCAAGAGTTATACCCCATGAACCGGCACCCAGAAAACCTACTCTCATTTGATCTTTGGCTCCTCTCCCCTGAGTAATCGCTTGATATTTGATTTATGTCTGATAAAAATGACAAAAACTGCAAATACTACTATCACCCTCAGGATAAAACTTGTAGTGGAGAAGAAAATGTAAACTCCCCCTATTGTTACCGCCACGAGAGACGAAATAGAAACTATCCACGTGATTAGCAAAATAACAATCCAGGTAAGAATTCCTATTCCAACACCTATCGGAGATAAAGCGAGAAACGCGCCGACAGTGGTTGCAACTCCTTTACCCCCTTTAAACTTCATATAAATGGTACATGAATGCCCCAGAATAGCCACAACTCCTGTAACAGCGGCAAAATTTATTCCGAATAATCTTAATGCGCAATAAGTTGGTAAAAATCCTTTTAGAACGTCAAAAATACCCGTGAGCAGGGCAATCCAAATTCCTCCCGCTCTGTAAACATTGGTAGCACCTATATTGCCACTTCCTACTGTGCGAACGTCAATTCCCTTTAAAATCTTCACAAATAGGTATCCAAAAGGAATACCACCCACTAAATACGTCCCTACCAGATACGCAAATTTTTCAACCATAATCATTCTGAATTATATCAAATTAACCTTGATTTTACAAATCAGGATGGATTAAATTTAAGCCTCATGGCCGGAGTAATTTCACCGAGGAAAGTAATTGATAAAGAGATCTTCAACAAAAATGAGCGTCATATTCTTGAAATTGGCTGTGGCAACGGAGAATTTTTGGTTCAGTTAAGCGAGGCAAGGAAGGATTACACTATCTGGGGGCTCGATATTTCAAATTTTGCATTAAAGAAGGCTTTATCAAGAACAAAGAATTTAAAAAACGTATTTCTCGTTAAATCAGAAGGGAAATGGTTCCTCCAATGGATTACACCCTCTTTCACTCTCGACGAGATTTACCTTCTATTCCCCGACCCCTGGCCAGGTAGGGAGAAGCGTAGAATCGTCGATACATACTTTCTCGAACTTCTAACCTCAACACTCAAACCCGAAGGCCGATTTTTCTTTTCAACCGATGTGGAAGACTATTTTACAAATGTCAGGGAACTTTTTAAAGAATCTAATAACTTCAACATAGTTGACGGAGTCAACGCTTTTTACACAAAATATGAGAGGAAATGGAAGGCCGCCGGGCGAAAAACCTACAGCTTATCAGTGGTAAAAAAAGGAGAATTCAGGGACTCGAAAACTTACAAAACTTTTCTCAACTATCCTCAGAAAGTCAGTTTGTCAGAAGATACACTCCTCAATCTGACCGGTCTGGAACTGAGGACTAAGGATGTTTTCTTCAAAATTATAAAAACTTTCAAGAGCACTTCCGGTATTCTCTACAAAACTGTTTTTCGATTTCGAAGTACCGGGCAAAAACAGCTGTTTTTGATTAAAAATGGGGAAATTGATATCCTGCCAGTTCAGGCTGAAATTTATCCTGAGCCACTCGTTGAAGCCATAAAATTAATCTTTTCATAGTGAATGGTATTAAATCACTACGATATGAGCCAAAAATCGAGAATGTTCGGGGAAAATGCAAACTAAAACATGTGGAAAATTCAGAAATCTCCCGTTTTCATTTTCAAAAAGGGATTACCCAAACTTCCTGACGAAAGTGCCTTTAACGAACGAATTCCTCATCAATCTTTTTATCGACGTTATAAAATTTAGAAAGATGGGCCGAAATGTAGGAATCAACCATCGAGAATCCCCAGATACCAATGTAGTAAAAAAGTGCACTCATAAAGGAATTGAATTGATTTTCGTACTCTAATTTGTAGGAATAATCGCCAATCTTTAGATACTCGTCACGGTAGGTTTTATACTGGTAGTAGTGATATACAGCTTTACCCAGGAAAAAAGTTGCAATTGTGGAGAACAGGATGGCCTTTCTGGTATTTCCTGTGTAGTATTCTCCAAGGCCAGGATAGGCAAATGAGTAAAGGGCAGCTTTCTTTGGCTCAGGATCGGGGGATTTCTGGAGCGGGAACCTCATTGTTGAAAGTGAAATTGCAATAAGGAGAAAGTACATAACAATTAATGGCGCGCCCGGAGGGAGTCGAACCCCCAGCCTACGGATTCGTAGTCCGTCGCTCTATCCAATTGAGCTACGGGCGCACCGAACGGTTTTGATATTAACATTAAGGAAATTAAGTGTCAAGGGATGTTGTTGGGCGGCGGGCCTCTGGCCCGCCGCCCTAAAATTTAATTCATCATTTAAACACTATCAATCTTCCCCCAAGACTCGTTCCCTGAGCCTTCACCCGGTAGTAATAAATCCCGGATGGTAAATTATCGAGAGATATCGTTTTCTCCGTATTTTCGGCCACATTCAGATCATAAGTTCTGACCTTTCTACCATCCACACTGTAAATGTCGATACCAACTCTTCCAGGCTTTCGAACCGAGAGTGTGAGCCTGTTAAATATAGCTCTGACAGAAATTCCATGGTCTTCCATTCCTTCAGACACATCTGTCATAGGGAAATTGAAGAAATAGAGACCATCGCCTCTATCATCAGCTATAACATAATCAGGTAAAACGGCAACCCTCCACACCCAATCAGAGGTGTTAAAAGAATCTACAAGCGTGGGTTGGGAAGGATTAGAGACGTCGAAAACTGCGAGTCCAGCAGCCTCTTCACCGGCAAACAGGTAGTGTCCATAAGCCGCAACATCCCTCACATTTCCAGGTGTAACGATATGAGAAAGCTGGATGGGATTTGTAGGATCAGCCACATTATAGATATAAATTCCATCATTCCAGGCACCAATATAGGCAATTGTATCCTGAACATAAATTCCATAGGCCTTTCCACCGGGCGTCATTGCTCCGATTTCAGTGGGATTGGTAAGATCAGCCACATTGATAATTCTGACACCACCGGATCTATCTGCAACATATACGAGTGAATCTTTCTTAAACAATTTAAATGCGACATTCACTGTGGGAATATTTGAGATTACTGAAATCCCGGACGGGTTGGACACATTTACTATGTAAAATCCATCAGAGGCGCCGGCTACGAAACCTATTGTATCCTCAACAATCACGTCGTAGACATTAATTCCAAGGTTTGTTGTACCTTCGAGAAGTGGATTCTCAGGATCAGAGAGATCGTATACCCAGATTCCAGCCGAAGCTGAGGCGACATAGAGCTTCCCGTTGGCCGGATACGCACTCCAGGCAAATTGTGGTACGGTTGTAACAGCTCCCACGTAACCCGGGTTTTCTAAATCACGTATATCAAGGATGAAGATCGGACTCCATGCTCCAACGGTGTAAAGATAATTTCCATAGATTCCCATTCCCCAGATCCAGTTTCCGGTTTCAACCACGCTGGCAAGGGTAATTGTAGACGGATTTGACCAATCGAGGATTTTGAAGCCTTTCACTCTATCGGCGAGGTAAATATTGGTGGAATCCACTTCAAATTTACTCGCAGTTCCATCTGTATCATAAAATCCAACAGGAGTGATGGCAGTTGGTGTAGAGACATCATAGACATACACACCACGAGACCAGTGGGAAACAATGCAGTAGTTTCCGAAGAGTTTCACGTCCCAGGCATAGCTCCCCGGATCATAGCTTGAGACATAAATGGGGGATGTAGGATCTGAGATGTTTACAATGACAAGACCATTCCCACCATAAGCGACATAGGCAAGTGTATCTCTGACAGTTATACCAAATGCATAGGAAGCATTTAAAGACCAAGAAGAAATAAGAGATGGATTTGTAGGATCGGCAACGTTCAAGATCTTAATTCCATTATCGTAGTCTGCAATGTATGCAAGGGTATCGGAAACAAAAACGGAGACAACGGCAGAAATTCCGGAATTAAATCTTCCTATTTCGACGGGATTGGATGGATCACTGACATTGTAGATGGCGAGTCCATACTCTCTTGCAGCCACATACAGGAGGGTATCCTGAATCCAGAGCCCGAGTACCCTCCAATCTTGATCGCTTGTAACAGTAGAGAGCAGTACCGGATTTTCCGCATTGTGTACATCGGCAATAGAGAAACCATAGTACGAATTACCAATGTATAAATATCCATCTCTGTATTTGAGAGCACGTACGATATCGGGAGTATAAAACCAGTTTATAACCTGTGGATTTGAAGAATTGGCAACGTTTACGATAAGGACAGCCGCCCCACCACCTATGTAGAGCGTGTCTCCGTTCCTGGCTACAGCCTCAGAGGGACCCCACAGTGCTCTTGCAACCAGATTGAGACTCTGGGCACTCACCACCCCCATGATGAGCAACATTGCTACTACCAACAACTTCTTCATACATATACCTCCTTTTTGACCTTTCTGAATGATTATAATACTTTGTGGTCGAAGAAAAAACCTTAACCGTGGCAAATGAAACTTAAGTGAATCAGTAATATTATTTCACTTAAACATGAATATTATCTTCACTTTTTATGCTTCACTTTTTATGGTAGATAGAATTGAAAATTTATTCAAAACCCAGATACTCTCCGGATTATTGAAAAGAGGAGTCAAACCCATTAGAATATGCAACTGTCAGGGCCGTTAGCTCAGGTGGCAGAGCACCTGATTTTTAATCAGGGGGTCGCAGGTTCGAATCCTGCACGGCCCATAGTCGTGGGCCCGTGGCGCAGTGGGAGCGCGGGTGACTGGCAGTCACCAGGTCGTGGGTTCAAGTCCCACCGGGTCCACTTTTCCCTTGCCTTGACAGAGTTTTTATTCTTGTAATATACTAACCCCCAAATTTTCTTTGGACGGAGGATGATTTTGCCATGATGTTAATGAGAAAATTGAGGAAAACTACTAAATTCTATTTATGGCTAATTGTAGCTGCCTTTATAGGATGGATTATCTTTGATCTTGGTGCAAATATCGTTGGAAAAAGAAATGCAAAGCCCTGGCAGAGAGGAATTGTTGCTGAAGTCGGCGAGCATAAAATCCCAATTAGATACTATAACCAGGTATTTCAGCAGATTTATAATGACAGTGTCAGGGCAAATAATGGTGTAAATCCCTCGGAGGAAGAAGAGGCAAAGATCCAGGAGGAAGCCTGGAAAAAAATCCTTGAGGATGTCAGGTGGCAAAAAATCATCGAAGAGAGGCATCTTGATCTCACCGATCCAACAGTGTTAAAAATTATCGAGACTTCTCCTCCTCCGGAAATATTGCGTGATACCGCATTCAGGAAACCAGATGGGAAATTCGATTTCCAGAAGTATATACAGGCCCTAAAAAACCCAAGGAACCTTCAGTATTTTGAAGCCTATGAGAGAAGGATTAGAAGGGAGGTCCCAAAGGATATCGTAAAATCTGATATCCTAATCAGTCTGCCACTATCTAATACTGAACTTTTTGAGGAATACAAACGCGTGAATATGCGGTTCAATGCAAACATACTCAATTTTAACATCTATTACATTCCTGATTCCCTCGTCAAATATACAGATCAGGATTTGAAAAACTATTACGAGAAACACAGGGAAGAGTTCAACGAACCGGAAAAGGCCAATTTAGAACTTGTGATATTGAGAAAACTTCCCTCTTCGCAGGATTCATCGGACGCCAAGGACAGAATTTACACTGCATACGACGAACTCAAAAGTGGTGAAAAATTCGGAGATATTGCCCAATATTATAGTGAAGATCCGGCCACAAAGGACAGTGCAGGCGTTATTGGCTGGGTAAAACCCGGTGATAGGAGATACGGATATCTATACCCAATTGCCAAAAAGCTCAAGAAGGGGGAATTTTCAAAACCCACACTAACACCCCGTGGATGGGTTATCGTAAAATTGCTTGACACACCGAAGAAATCCCGAAAAAGAAGAAAGAAATCCAAGAAAATTTCTGAGGCCGATAGTCTTAAAATCGCGTACATTTTGGTTCGTATTAGAATCAGTGGTACGACAAAGTCTGATTTGAACCAGAAGTTGAGAGATTTCCTTGATAAGGCTAAAAAGGAAGGATTTGAAAAGGCGGCACAGGATATGGGGCTTAAGATCGTTGAAACCGGAGAATTCAAGTTGAATCTTGGCTTTATTCCAAGAATAGGAATCGACAATGAAATCCTAAAGTTTGTTAAAGAGCACGAAAAGGGAGAAATTTCGCCTGTTTTCAATAAACCTTATTACTATCTCGTTTTCAAGATTAAAGAGAAGATCCCCAGGCAGATTCCGCCTTTCGACAAGGTAAAAAGAGAGGTTGAATTAAAGTATAAGAGAGAGAAAAAGCAGGAAATCATTAATAAACTCGTTGACAGGGCAGAAAAGTTGATTAAATCGGGTTTAACTCTAAAAAGTGTGGCTGATTCCCTGAAACCCTATGGAATTAAATATGTAGAGACAGGAGAAACAAGATGGGGACAACCGATAAAAACCATCGGTATTAATTACACCCTTTACGGTGCAATATTTGCTATGAAACCAGGAGAGATTTCACCCCCAATCAAGTATCAGAATGGTGTATTCATTGTAAAACTGCTCGACAAGAAAGTACCCACAAAACAGGAATTTGAGAAAGAGAAGGAACAGTTCGCCCTTAAAGTGAAATACGGACTCATTGACAGGCTCTGGCAGACGTGGAACAACGAATTGACAAGTGAAAAGGGTGTAAAAGACTATAGAAGTTATCTCCTTTACTAACCATGGAATGCTATATGACAGGCTCATAAGGCTTGACCGTATTGAAAATTTTGAAATCAATAGAAAAGCGGTCTGGGGCCTTCTGGGGTATAGATTCAAAACCACGGTAATCACCCCCTCTGTTAAATCCCTTGTGGAAAACTGCTTTAGAGAGGCAGAGTCTCTAATTGATCCAAAAGGTGTTTATATTGTTAGAAAAATCGATCATAAGAACGATTTTATTAAATTAAAAAATACTGATGTGGTTCTTAGAGGCGAGTCGATGAAAAAACTTTTAAAGGATTCGTTTGCGGTAATCTTCATGGCTGTGACAATAGGACCTGGTATAGATGAAAAAATCAAATTGGAAACAGAGGCTGGACATGTTGAGAAAGCCCTCATCTTTGATGTGATCGGTTCGGAGGCCGTTGAGGCGGTTGCAAACTCTCTGAATCACCTATTAGATACGCAGGCACGACATTTAAGGAGTTTCCTAACCATGAGATTCAGTCCTGGATATGGAGATCTCTCACTTGAATTTCAAAGAGAAATTTATAGGGAATTGAAACTTGATGAGCTGGGAATAAAAATTAACGAGAAAAATCTTCTATATCCACAAAAAACCATCACCGCTGTGATAGGGGTCGAAAAATGATAAAGGAGATTCTGAAAGAGCGAATACTCATATTGGACGGTGCTATGGGCACAGAGTTGATTCGTAGAACAGGACAAAAATTTGATTTTCCAGAAATTTTGAATGTAGAATCTCCGGAACTCATTGAAGGTATCCACCGGGATTACATTGAAGCCGGTGCAGATATAATTGAAACTAACACTTTTGGGGCAAATCGCATAAAACTCCAAGAATTTGGCGCCGGGCATAGAGTTCGTGAACTAAACATAGCAGCAGTGAAAATTGCGAGGATGGCGGCAGAGTCAAGGAATGTTTTTATCGCTGGATCAATGGGACCCATTGGAAAACTCATTCAGCCTCTTGGCGAACTAACAGAAGATGAAGTTTACGAGATATACAGAGAACAGGCAGTGGCACTTGCAGAAGGAGGGGCAGATTTATTATTGATAGAGACTCAGATTGACATCCTTGAAGCAAAGATCGCTGCAAGGGCGGCAAAGGAAAATACTGACTTACCGATTGCCGTCTCCATCTCATATCCTATGGAGGGTGGTTTGACCGTTACGGGCTCTGATCCAGAGGTAGCATCTGTAACATTCAGCTCTACGGATGTAGACATCTTTGGTCTAAACTGTGGAGGACACCCACGCGAATTTATTGATTTCATCAAAAAGATTCTTAAACATTCGACCAAACCTCTAATAGTTTACGCCAATGCCGGAATACCGGAAAAGCGCGGAGATAAAATCATTTATCCACTTGGACCTGATGAATATTTGCAGTACCCAATGAAATTCTTCGAATTGGGTGCCAACATAATTGGTGGTTGCTGCGGCACAACACCAGAGCATATAAAGTTAATCTCCGATGCCTTAAAAGGTAAGAAACCGGTCAAAAGACCACATATTGAAACCTTTTTCAGGGCTTCGAGTAGAAACTCCACGGTTTTCATAGGCAAGAATTTAACTTTCAAGATAATTGGTGAAAACATAAACCCGTATGGGAAAAAGAATTTGAACAATGAATTAAAAGAGGGAAAACTAAACCTTGCCCGTGAATACGCCAGGAAACAGGAGATGAGCGGTGCCCATGCGCTTGACATCAACCTCGGACGGCGGGGCGAAAAAGACCCGGCATTTTACTCTGACGCCATTCGGACACTTCAGAATGTTTCAAGACTACCACTTTTTATAGACAATGCTAACCCTGAAGCCATCGAGGCTTCTTTCAAATTATACGGCGGAAAGCCGGTTTTAAACTCTGTCAACGGTGAGACGTGGAGAGAGCTCCTACCTCTGGCCAGGAAATACGGAGCAGCTCTGGTACTACTTGCCATGGACTCAAAGGGAATACCTGAAACGGCAAAGGACAGGGTAAAAATTATTGATACACTTGTGGGAAAAGCTCTTGATAGCGGATTCACGATGAATGATTTGATAGCAGATCCAGTGGTTCTCACCATTTCGACCTCTCAGGAAGCTGCTCTCAGAAATGGGTATAGCAACAACCTTGGGACTTTCCAACCTCTCTTATGGACTACCTGCAAGAAAATTTTTAAACAGAGCCTTCCTCCCTATAGCTGTGTGGCACGGCCTCGATTCTGCAATCCTGAATCCACTGGACCAGGAAATTCAGAATCTTATTCTTGCGGCAAATGCTCTTACAGGACGTGATCCTGGAATGAAAATTTACATAGAACGTTATGGAAAACAGATTGATCTCAGAATAAAGGAGGAAGAAAAACCTGCACTCACTCCAGAGGAGGAACTTTTTAACAGCGTGGTCGAGGGTGAGCGTCCAACTACCATCAAATTGACCGAACAGCTGATAAAATCTGGTATGAATGCCTTTGATGTGCTGAATAAAATTCTAATTCCCGCAATGCAGAAGGTTGGAGAATTATATGAAAAAAGAATTTACTTTTTGCCTCAGTTAATTCTCTCTGCTGAGGCTATGGAAGGGGCAGCCAAAATACTCGAAAAATACCTGACCCTCGATGGTAAAGCCTCGAAGAAGGCCAAAATAGTGATGGCAACCGTAAAGGGAGATCTACACGATATCGGGAAAAACATTGTTGCCCTTGTCTTGAGAAACTACGGATACGATGTTATTGACCTTGGTAAAAATGTCGATGCCAGGACGATTGTAGAAACTGCATTGCGAGAAAAAGCTGATATTATCGGTCTTTCTGCCCTTATGACGACCACAATGGATGGAATGAAAGATGTAGTTGACTTAAAAAATGAACTATATTCAGAGGCAAAAGTTATTATAGGAGGGGCTGCCGTTAATCAGCAGTTTGCTGAAGAGATTGGCGCTGATGCCTATGGACGTGACGCAATCGATACAGTTAAAAAAGTCGAGGAGCTGATGAAAAAATGAATTTCAAAGATTTTTTTGTCGATAAAGAATTTATCATATTTGACGGCGCAATGGGTACTGAAATCTACGCGAGAGGTGTTCCAAAAGGCCTCTGCTATGATGAGCTCAATATCACAATGCCAGAGATCGTACAGGAAATTCACCGGGGTTATATTTCAGCCGGTGCAGAGGTTATCACCACAAACACCTTTGGGGCTAACAGATTCATCCTTGAGGAATATTTTGGAATTGGCAGGAAAACACAGGAAATCAACTATTACGGTGCAAGGATAGCTAAGCAAATTGCAAAGGGGAGAGTTTTCGTTGCCGGTTCAATTGGCCCCATCTCAAGGCCTCTTGATAAAGAGAAGAGGCTATCAGATGAAGAGGCCCGTGAAATTTTTAGAGAACAGATTGAAGCTCTTCTGGAGGGTGGAGTGGATCTGCTCGTTTTCGAGACTTTTTCATGTCTTGATGAGCTTCTTGTGGGGATAAAAGTTGCAAAAGAAATTGATCCGAACGTTTTCGTTATAGCCGAAATGTCATTTCCTAACAACGGATTAACACTTTTCGGAAAAAATCCCTACGAGGTCGGCATCAGACTTGATAGAACCGAAGCCGATGCAATTGGCTCAAATTGTGGATTGGGACCTCAGAACGTTTACGAAGTCGTGAGAAAAATGGCTACTGTAACTAAAAAAGAGCTCTCCGCCATGCCAAATGCAGGGCTTGCACAGTTTGTACAGGGCAAATTCTACTACCCTTATAATCCCCGCTACTTTGCCGAGTATGGAAGAAAGTTCCTTGCCGCTGGTGTAAAAATCATTGGTGGTTGCTGTGGTACAACACCGGAGCATATCCGTCTCTTACGTGAAAGGCTCAATGGCCTAAAAAGGGGTAAGAGGAAAATTGCGAGGGTACAGGTAACCGAAAGAGCCGAAGAGATCAGGAAAGAGGAAGAAATACACTCTGCTCTAAAAGACATGCTCCAGAGAGGCAGAGTGTTCCTCATGGAGGTTGACCCTCCACGCGGAGCTAATTTTCAGGGGTTTATTAAAAAGATAGAGCCTCACGTGAAAAATATTCACGCTATCACAGTGTCAGATAGTCCCATGGCAAGACCTCGCATGTCACCGATCTCAACAGCCAAGCTTCTCAGAGACAGATTGGGTAAGGAAGTTGTAATCCACTACACGTGCAGGGATAGAAACATCATCGGCATGCAATCCGACCTCCTCGGTGCACACGCCCTTGGACTTGAAAATTTTATAGCACTTGGTGGAGATCCACCATCGATCGGGGACTACCCATTTGCTACCGGAGTTTACGACCTTACATCAGAGGGACTTGTTGAACTTATGTCCGCTCTGAATCACGGTGTTGACTTCCTCGGTAACCCCATTTCGTCGAAAACAAACTTTTTCATTGGTGTTGGAATGAGGGTTTCAGGTGATCCTTATAAAAACTTTGAGAATATTATGAAAAAGATCAGGAAAGGGGCTCATTTTGTCGTGACTCAACCCGTTTTCAATACTGACAAGGCAAAAATCATTTTCGAATTGCTCAGAGAGGCTGGTATTCCAGTCATTGCAGGCCTGATGCCACTCATATCATACAAAAATGCGGAATATCTCCATAACGAAGTTCCCGGAATAGAAATACCAGAGCACTACATCGAACGCATGAAGGGAAAATCCGGGGATGCGGGTGAGGAGGAAGGTGTTAGAATAGCTCTCGAAATTCTCAACGACATCCTCGATCTTGCAAACGGCGTACTTTTCATGCCAACTCTTGGCAGATATCACATTGTCTCTCGAATACTCGAGAGGCTCGAAAAACCTTCTTTTCACAAGTTACAGACACAGGACTAACTTTATTTAAGGTTCTCTCTTACACATATGTTGAAATTCAAAACTTTTGAGTTTAATTTACAAGTGACATGGAAAAGGCTAAAGAATTAACCGAAAAGGATATTGAACGAATTGTAGAGAAAATCCTTAGAGGGAAAGGAATAGTAAATTATCTCCAAAATTTAGCGATCAAAGACGATTTAAAGCTTCTTTCTCATATGATGGATAAAAGATTTGAGGAAATGCTTCATTACATGGATAGACGCTTTGGAGGCATAAACAGAAGATTCGAGGACATAAACAAGAGATTTGAAGATATAAACACCAGGTTTGAAGGCCTAACTCATTATATAGACAAGAGATTCGATGGGATTAATAAGCGCATAAATTTGCTAATATCACTCATCTTCGGATTCAACATACCAATTCTGATTGGATTGATAACCCTGATCCTCAAAACTTTTCTTTGATAAACCACTCTTTTTATAGCAAAATCCCGTTTACAGGTTACCGTTTCGAAATTTTAATATTCCACTTTATAATGTTTATATGGTAATATCGGAAATTCTCAAAAAGGCACTGGAAAGGGGGATTCTCTCAGAGGGCGATTATTTTGACATCCATTACTACCGGATATCCGACGACATGGGGAAATATAAGAGGGGGACCTTCATCTCTGGTGATACGATAGTCTTTAACTACCCCTCTATCATGAGGATAATGAGACTTAGAGAGGGTTTACGAAATAATTTTAAGAGCGAATTTTACATCGAGGAAAAGGTTGACGGTTACAATGTTAGAATTACAAAAATAAAAAACAGAATCATTGCCATCACACGAGGAGGCTTTATCTGTCCATTCTCAACAGATCGTTTAAAGGATTTTGCAGATTTCAGCAGATTTTTTGAGGAAAACCCCGGATACGTAATTGCTGGTGAGATTGCAGGACCCGAAAATCCATACATTGAAGTTTACCCACCCTACATCAAAGAAGATATTAAATTCTTTGCTTTCGATGTTTTTATGAAGGGTGAGAGAACGCCGATTCCACCTGAAGAGAGATACAATTTATTGGAAATATATAGGATACCCCAGGTTAGAAGATTCGGGAAGTATATATCAAACGACTACGACGAGATAAAAAATATCATTTTAAAATTAAACGATGAAGGAGTAGAAGGAGTTGTTATAAAATCCGCGGACGGGAGGCGGGTGGTAAAATACACAACAATCAACATTAATGTTTCTGACATAGACGCAGATTCCTGGTTAATACTTGAAATGCCAGGCAATTTTTACACTTCACGTATTGCCAGGATAGGTTTCGCAATGGATGAATTTGGGATTCAACCAGATGAAGAATTCTTCAAACGACTTGGGCACGCATTTCTTGAAGGGTTTCTTACAGGTGTGAGGAAATTCAAGGAGTCGGGAAGATTATCTTACATTTACAGGTTGAGATTCAACGATGAAGGGAATCTCGTTCTATATCTTGAACACATGAAAACCGTCTCAGAGAGCATAAAATTCAGGATAAAAAGGATATACAGAGAAAATGGGAAGCACATTCTTGAATTTGAGAAGATTTTCCTTGAATCAACTTCAAAATTCAGTGAAGTGATGCAAGGCGGAGGTGTGTATGACTGAAATTATCATCGGAAAGTTAGGAGAAATTGCTCTTAAGTCGAGAAAAGTAAGGAAAAGATTTGAAGAGAGATTAATCGCAAATATTGATGACGCGCTCCAGAGGGCTGGAATCTACGACTATGAGGTTAAAAAGCTACGCGGACGGATCATTATTGAAACTGGCACAACAGAGAAAGTTCTCAAAATTTTAAGGAAAGTATTTGGTCTGAATCAGCTTGAAAGAGCACTAAAATTCCAATTTCAAAACTTAGATGAAATCCTGGAGAAGGGGGAGGAAATATTCAAAGACCAGGTAAAGGGAAGAAAATTTGCCGTACGTGTTAAGAGGACTGGATCTCATCCATTTAAATCTATTGATGTGGAGAGAGCGCTTGGAGGAAGGCTCTATCAGTACTCATCCGGTGTTGATCTGACCAATCCAGATGTTAAAGTGGAGGTTGAAATTGTCGATAATACCGCTTTTTTCATTGTAGAAAAAATCTCCGGAGCGGGAGGATTACCAGTTGGAATTGAGGGGAAAATTCTCCTACTATTTTCAGGCGGATTTGATTCTACGGTCTCCTACTACCTCCTCCTCAAAAGAGGACTTGAAGTGGACCTTGTAAGCTTTCTATTCGCCGGTGAGCCTCAGTTAAGGTCCATTTTTAGAATCGCAAAATTCGTTTCTGATAGATACGCAAACGGATACGATCCTGTTCTTTATACCGTGGATTTTACACCTGTTACTGCTGATATAAGGAAAAATATCAAAGAAAGTTACAGAAACATCATATTGAAGAGGCATATGATTCGGGCCGCGGATATACTTGCAAGGGAAAAGGGTATCATAGCAATTGCCACAGGAGATTCTATCGGCCAGGTGGCATCTCAAACCTATGATAATCTGGTTGTATCGTCTCTTGCAACTGAATTACCAATCATCAGACCAGTTGTAGCATTTGACAAGCAGGAAATCGTTGATCTCGCCAGAAAAATAGAAGTATACGATCTCGTTTCATCAATGAAGGAGTACTGTCAGATCACCCCCAGACATCCTGTTACAAGGGCCACAGAAGAGGCAGTTGAAAGACAGGAAGATGGTATAAATATTGAAATTCTACCTGAGCTTATCTCAAAGAGGAAAACTTTCTACCCAACCAGGGTAGATGATATCGAAATTCTGGATTTCCAGATCGAGTTAGATAAAATCCCCGAAAATGCAGTTATATTTGACATTCGTGACAAAATTGACTTTGAAAAATGGCACTTTGAAAGTGCAATTAACATCGATGAATTTGAACTTCTTGCAAAGATAGATGAACTTGACAGTAAGAGAGTGTACGTTGTAGCATGTTACCGTGGAGCAAGAAGTCTCAACATTGTCAACGAAATGCGGAAGAAAGGACTGAAAGCCTACTCTCTCAAAGGAGGCGTGGAAGCTTATAAATGATAAAAATCTTAGTTTTCTTGGTCATTTCTGCAATCAATATTACCTCAGGTAGTCTGGAGATCGTCAAAAACAATGGCGAATTCATCTACTATTTGAAGGATGGTGTAACTCTCAAATTCGATAGTACAGTTGTCACCTCTGATGAGGGAATTTATTATCTCAGCAGAAAACACGGGAAACTGTTTGGTCACGTGAGATTGAAGACCCCCACATATATGGTCAATGCCGATTCTTTGATTTACTATGAAGAGAACAATCAAACTGTTTTCAAACTCAATGTCAGCGGAACAGACTCATCAGCCCTATTTGAGGCAAAAGCACTCAATATTATTGGAGATACAGCCTTTGCAGATGGAGGTGTAACTATTTTCTTGCTGAATGATTCTCTTGAATTTAGGGCAGACAGTGGAGTTTACTTTATCAATCAGGCAACCGGTAAAATCTTCAGGGATGCAGAAGCCACCATTTTACGGGGGGACACAATCACCCTGTCATCAGACTCCATGCTCTTCAAACAGGATACTTTGAT